>Ga0123355_10019730_pt1 | contig 10740 bp, 5 predicted proteins | sample TergutEmb28metaG_3_FD_89872 | JGI IMG/M metagenome (GOLD analysis project Ga0123355, IMG submission 89872) | Embiratermes neotenicus P1 segment gut microbial communities from Petit-Saut dam, French Guiana - Emb289 P1 | ecosystem: Host-associated > Arthropoda: Insects > Digestive system > Gut ...
CCAAGCTTCACTTCCAAATTTCAATGCTGCTTTAGCTGTAATGTTGTGAATTCTTAACTTTGTTTCTTTGTTCATTTGTTTTCCAAAATGTCTCCGTATAGCTCCGTTTATTTTGTTATATATATTTGCAATTTATCTTCTAAATCACTTCCGTATTCTGATATGCGATACCTCAAGTATTTAAAATCTGTTAATTGTTCAATAATGTTGTCGTTTATCACAATTTTTACCCTCTGTATGTGTTTCCCCCACATTGCCATTGATTTTGCTTTTGTACTAGAAATGAAGTTTATAAAATATTTTAATATTGTAACGTATCATATTTGTAGTTAACTTACCATATTTCTTCATAATTTTTCTGAGATTTAAACACATTTTTGTTCTCAACAATTAAGAATAAATTTATTTGAACAGAATTTACTTCTTTTTTTTTGCTCATAGTTTTTTCTGGAGACCGATGCATGTAGCGAGACTTTTCTGAATGCGATTAGAGTTTTTTTTTAAGATTTTTTTTGTCATTTGTCATCGAAAGTGGATGTTATACGTTTAAAAGTAACTGTTTGGTTTGTGATAACATTAATTCCGAAGCAATGTTTGTGAAATCTTGCCAGTAACAGCTGATTGTTTGAAAACGTGCTTGATGTAACACTGGAAATTTAAAATTATTTAGTTACCGCATTTTTATCCATTTTCCCATAGGAACCTGAACAGAAATACGTGTAAAAGAAACATGTAGTATTTGTTTCGTTTGGCATAAATTATATATGATTCTTAACATGAGTTAGTTTCTACAAAATTTTCGGATTTCGGAAATATATAGCAGTTTATGGCTAAGGATGGTGGCTAAGTTATATTATTGAGACGTTATCTAGCACCTTAAAGAGTTAAGGATCACTTAGCTTCACGCAGGGTGTTTTACTGACGGTATCAGCAAATATAAGCTTGTGAAGATAATTTGTAACACTGCTGCTCCATATTTTCGATAATCGGTTTAAAATCTTGGCTTGGATATTCGACTTTTGACAGAGATTTGCCTGGTTTGTCTGACCCTTATTAGAAAAATTTCATATTTTGTATAAACGTAAAATAACCACTGCCACCAGGTAACAACCCAATTGCAGTAAATAAATATTATTATTATTATTATTATCATTATTAAAATGCCCAGGTATTATTCATTACAGACCAGCCCTTATTACTGTCACATCCTCTCCAATTTATTGTGCAGTAAATCTTATCATTCGAACTATTGGAAGAGAAGTTCCATAAACCAAGAAACACGTAAGATAACAAGCAGCTTTTTTTCTTACAGTTATTTCAGCACTTACTACTTCTAAGTTTTATATCTTGGGGGGGAGGGGGGGAGGCGAAGTGTAGAGAGCTGCACACGCCACAGTTTGGGCGCAAGAAATGTAATTATCCTTGCAGTAGAAGACCTTACGACACAGATGCAATAAAAGTAAGGTAACGATCTGCAATCGAATGTAACTGAGCCCAGAGCATTGTTCCCATGCTGTAACGTAGAACGGTTTCTGCAGACTTTCTGCTGCTCAGTCGTTTCCGAATGATCAGTCCCCTGTGTATGATTACAGAAATCGAAATTTCGATGGATGTCGGTACAGAGTGTCCCTACAAGAAGACAACTCTAGTTTAAATAGTCCATTACTTTGTCTGTTCAGTTCTATGAGGTTCTTTGTACTTGTTATAATATGTGTGATTTTATAACGTATACCTTGGGGCACAGTTGTCCTAGATAAACTGATAGAAACTATTTTTTTATTTATCTTAGTAATTAACCAACTTGACGCACAAAATTTTGTTTTACATTAAGTTTATTTCATGCCTCTACATGTTTCGAGCACCATGTGCTCATCATCAGGAGGTCAAAATTGTATTTTACAGCATCTGGTATCATCACACCTGTAGGTGGCCGTCCGGTGCACAGGTTGGGGGAGTCCTCTCTCAACCTGTGCACCGGACGGCCACCTACAAGTGTGATGATACCAGATGCTGTATAATACAATTTTGACCTCCTGATGATGAGCACATGGTGCTCGAAACATGTAGAGGCATGAAATAAACTTAATGTAAAACAAAATTTTGTGCATCAAGTTGGTTAATTACTAAGATAAATATTACTGTGACGCACGGTCAGCAAAACAAAAAAAAAATTATAGATACTCGTTTGACCCCAAAATTCCCGGACTTTTATGTTCCCGGAATTTGAATAGCCATGTTCTTGGGAATTTCACTTTGTTACATTCTGAGAAACTTGGAACGATCCCACGCCCTTGCTGTCTTTTATCAAGGTGATAGGGTTTTATTTTACCTTGTCATCTACATCACGGTATCAGTGTCATCTATTCATCCCGATTTAACTGGAAAAAAAATTCTGAGTACATTTGTAATACGTTTCTGTCTTCGAAAATATGCCACAGTTTTGTGCTGCCTGACTTCACCACCCAGCTAATGGTAAAGGTAAAGCAGTTCCATTACAGGCCTAGAGTGGCCCAGAGTGTTCCAGGAAGTTAAGGTTCCCAGATTTCGTGACAACGGCGTAGGATGGTGGTAAGGTTGTCAGCCTTACGCACCGTCCGCCTTTACCCCCAGTAAATGCTCCTGGTACTCATTTCTTTTAGACGCTGAATCGACCCCTGGGCCATAGTGCGATCGGAAGTATTTTATTTCAATGGAAAATTCCAATGACACCAGCTGGGATCGAACCATCGACCTTCCGATTTGTAACACAGCGCCTTAACCACTGTGCTACCGCGATCCCCCACCACCCAGCTAATACCTGGTGAAAAATATAAGTAATGAGTCTTTTCATTACACCGCAGAAAATTTCAGTAAGATGAACCTCAATGATATACCCATATGTCGTACCGACTGAGCAGGTCACTTAATTAAATTGCATCTGAAAGGTGTAATTTAATTAACCCTTTGACGCCTAACGACCCCTATAGTGGTCGTACCACACCGTTAACCTCTAAACGTTGCTTTTTATATATTTATTCAACAAATACAGGTACTGAATATTTTAAACATTGCATATACTCTCCGTTTTTTCCTCTTCAAAATGCAGTTTGTTTCATAAATCTAACATATTTGGTTCCTGTATTATTCACTTTTATATACAGGGTGTGCTAAAATTAAAAAAAAATAATTCCGGCTCAAAAAGGTTAAGGACAGCTATTAGAATATTAGAGATACGGCTAGAATGTATGCTTAAGAAATTCTCTTCCTTGTATAAAACCAAAATTTTTTATTGTTATATTTACAAGACCGTGTCATTGGACACCACACTAAGCCGGTATCATCCAATTCACACTCCTATTTTTCTAACCTTAAGATTTTGTTCTTCCTTGTAATCGTAAGTCTCAGGACACCAATTTTTTTTTCTGTCATGTTTGTCGACTGAACTTTTGTACGAGTACACACATATTCCTTCATATTCAGATTATTACATTGACTTTACTTATTTGAATCAGTTCCTTGTTCGTGTCCTGTATAGCGTCTCATACTGATGCCAGCATGCCTTTGTCTCTGTGTAAGCAACCTAATACAGCGAGCATATCTATGTGATTAGACGGTTGGTACAGTTTCTCGTTCTGTGTAATTTATAGCACCACAAACAGATAGATTCTCGCCTGCGCGTATTCCATGTCCGAGTAAACATCGGTCAACATATAGACACAAGGAGACTCCACCTTTAGGGAACACCTATTGTATTTGTGTATCTAGCAATAAACTGCGGTTTTGAGAAGGTCTGATTTCCTGAAGAGCCGAGTTATATCATAAAGGAACAATTATGCATAGGCGTAGCAGTCATAATACAACTATATTTGCAATTATACATAACGTATCAACTACATATTTCGGCCATTTCTGATTTGGCCATAATCAGGTTGGATACAATTATCAGAGAAACTATATAACATAATATAATAAGATACAATCATCAGAATCAGTGTGAGTAGAGGGAGACGAGATCTCGTTTACAAAAGTTTTGGGGGCATGGGTACGGTTGGTAATGATATTTAGACCGAGTTATATCTAAATATTTTTACTTAAGAAGTTAAACGCTCTGTATACATTTAATATTGTACATTTTACTTTCAGTTGTCCAGTGCATACAAGTTTATTCCCAACAAAATGCACAATTGGTTTTACTTCCTTTATATGTTTCGGCTGTAAACCGCAGCCATCTTCAGGGAGCCACAAGTGTTGAAGACATATACAGCGTGCTATAGAGGTCGTCAAATATCAGTGGTTAAATATTTATACACATTAATCCTTTAAACGCCGAATTAAATCCCATCGTCCATCTGCTGGCATTATTAGTGGCTCACCATATTCTCCACGTTAGCAGGGTAAGGCTTAAGTGTCATTCCGGACATTTTGCAGAATTCTAATACTTCGCTTGTGTTATAATTTTAATACAATTGTAATAATACTGCATATTTATGGAATGACATTAATATGTATGAATATTTCACCATTTATACAATAATATAAAAAACCAACTAGATGCAATGATAGTAATTTTATTAACAATTTCAATCAGCTCAACATGTTTCGGGCGATAATTTCGCCCATCCTCAGGAGCACTAGACTGTGTTTACAGCTTGTGGTACAAAGCACCGACGATGTTCCCTGCTGGTGACTAGGAAGAATTGGAACAGTTTCACATCTTCCTGGTCACCAGGAGGCAGCATCGCCGGTGCATTATACCACTAGCTGTAAACACAGTCTAGTGCTCCTGAGGATGAGCGAAATTATCATCCGAAACATGTTGAGCTGATGGAAATTGTTAATAAAATTACTATTGTTGCATCTAGTTAGCTGTTTATATTGTTGTATCAATGACGCACGGTTACACAAACGTTAAATTTACCATTTATATTTGTCAACCTGTAAAGTATGCTGTACATGTCTCCCAAGAATTGTGGCTCCCTGAATATCGCTGCGGTTTGCAGCCGAATTATGTAGGAGATGTTAACACCAATTGTGCAGTTGGTTGGGTATGAACTTGTGTGCACACTATGTTCACTCCGCTTATTTATTTTGCGTATTACATAAGAATTTGAGAAAATGGCCTGGATTATGCAACAAAATAAAATCGTGTCCGTTTACTTAAACGTTTGTGCCTTAATGATCAAAGTAATGGAAACATATGATATTTTATGATAATTAGAGACGTTTGTCTAGAACATTTAACATTTTTCACCAAGTATGACGTCCATTTAAAAATTGGTGAAATGTGATTTTAATTTACATTGTGCGGTCTACACAGGCACCGGTTGATAAAGCTGTAAGAGAAATTTATGTCAAGCTTAATGCTACGTGAAATGTGTTCTAGAATGTAGGTTTTTTTTTAAACTTCGTGCCAAGTAACATTGCGCTGAACAAAAAAGAATTCTGTGATCAATAAGCCCCAGTTTATTGATCGCAGTACTAGATGAGACAAAGGTACGTAATCAGAAAACTAATTGAAATGTTTCCAGAGGGATTCCGTTGATGGGAAGACAGTGATTAAAACAGTGAGATGAGAAAAGAAGGGAAGGAGCCCCTTCAACGCACTCTGCTACAAAATGCAAAGAGTGAAGAGATGTTCAGTAATTAAAATAGTTGCTTCCTTACATTTATCTCTAATTTTCAAGTTTGTTACTTGAACTTAAGATTATTTCCTGCATAATAAAATGTAGTTACTTTTCTGAAGAAATTTTATTAATTGAATAAACATACTGTAAGCGAAATTTTTCTGGTAAATTGTAAGAATTTACCGATTTTCAGCTTCACGCGAAGATCTGACTAAACGAGTTTACAAATTAATAAGTCCACTCAGCAGGTCCTTCATGATAAACGGATATTCGATGAGTTACTTAAGATATTATCTACATTTCATGGAACGGAAGACTCGTTCAGTAACAAATCTTTAAATAATTCGCAAATTAATAAATCCATGCAGCAAATCCTTCGTGAGAAACTGATATTTCTTGAGATAATCAAGGTATTTTCTACAGTTCATGGGAAAGAAGATTTATTCAATAACAGATCTTTAAATAGTCCGTCCAACACAATTATATTTATAGAATAGACCAGCTACATATTTCGGTAATAGTTGACCATAATCGGGCTGTCAAACGATACTTAAAAGAAGGCAAAATATGATACATATGATTTTGATGTTTTGCTGACCGTGCATCTCAGTATAATCTTAGTAACTGACCAACTTAATGCACAAATTCTTCTTTTATAATAAGTTTATTATATTCCTCTACATGTTTCGAACACTGTTGTGCTCATCATCAGGCGGTAAAATTGTATTATACAGCATCTGGTATCGTCACACACTGTAGGTTGCCGTCTGGTGCGCAGGTTACGCACCGGACGGCCACCTACAGAGTACGACGATACCAGATGCTGCATAATACAATTTGACCTCCTGATGATGAGCACAACAGTGTTCGAAACATGTAGAGGAATATGATAAATTTATTATGAAATAAGAATTTGTGCATTAATTTGGTCAATTGCTAAGATAATACTTAAGATTTTTTTTACTTTGTGGGATTCCACAAGTTCACATTCCTTACAACTGTGAAATTGTAAAATTCTTCGGGCAGTCGGTAGCTGAATGACGGTTATGGAATTTCTCACGAATTTTAGCGAGAAGTAAATGTTAACATTCAAGCACCTTTAATCAGCGAGTAAACGTTGTTGGGTGAATGCCGTTAAATGCTAATATTCTTTAAGTGCTTGTAATCTTTACATGAAGAAATTTCAGCCAGAGGAGTCAGCTATGTGTTCGATGCTGAACAAATGCTTTCCACTCTTAACGGTGGTACAATTTGTATTCGGGTCCTTCATTAACGTTTCAAAGTACTGAGATATAATCATCGTGTTCTCCCTTTACTTGATCCCTGGCGACCTATAAGTTTTAGATCGCCAGGGCTCACGTAAACAGTGAAGTTATACGTATTACATTTTCCCTTGTTTTCAGTATTGTGCAACAGCCTGATGATGGTCAACTGTGACAGAAATATCTAGCTTCTCTTTTGAATGAACTCAGTTGTTTTGGACGGAATGTTTTAAAGATTTGTTATTAGATGTTCCATAGCAAAACGGGATGAATTATATCGAATTATAAGACTAATTATCGTATTCACAAATGTTCGCCATTTCATGCTGCCCTCATTCAGTCGAATCCAGCACACGTGACCCACAATAATAAATTGGATTAATTAGCTTTAATTCAATTATTACTTACTTTTGCATCATGAACATTTCGTTTCACGTTCACCCTCTCATTCCTAGTGATTTCTGGATTTAAAGCCGTGTTCAGCGCATTACAAACGCTGCATTATAACCACCCAGTGAATTTGTATGTTTTGTGTTACTCTCAAGGAAACTCAACCATTATATTCCATACGGCACTCATTCATTGGGCTTTCGTCTCGATGCAAATTCTGTTTTCTGTGAGTTTCGAATTTGACATTTATGTATAGATTCTTTTCAATTCTGGTAATTTTAAAACACACATTGTGTAAATTTGATGTGTGGTTGACCGTGCGTCGTAGTTCACTGTGGAATAAGAAACCAACTAGATGTCACTTAGTATTATATTTATTTCTCCTTATAAGTTGCTCTTTATAAGTTGCTCAACATGTTTCGGGCCACCCTGTGCCCATCTTCAGGAGATGACGACTTAGTGGTATTTTTTCACTACCTACACAGCCACGGCACTACACCACATGTGAAAAAATACCACTAAGTCGTCATCTCCTGAAGATGGGCACAGGTTGGCCCGAAACATGTTGAGCAACTTATAAAGAGCAACTTATAAGGAGAAATAAATATAATACTAAGTGACATGTAGTTGGTTTCTAATTCCACATTGACACAGTGTGTACTTATCATCATCTGCTTGATGGCTTTTGTTAAATCCATTCAAAGCTAAAGTATTTTAAGACAACGCCACGTTTCTGGGACAGGATCTTCCCCCGTCCTCAGGCAAAACTTAAGGCTCAGAACACATTAATAAATCCAAATTTTATATCAGATTTGAGATTTATTCATTTGTATTAACTGAACCAGTGTTTCTCAACCGCCGGGCCGCGGCATCAATTGTACCGGGCAGCGAGAGATTCTCCTGGAATTGATAACTAATTTAAATGTAATTTTGTATTCGTCAACATGCCACACCGTATACATAATTGTACTAATACTCTTTATGATTATGCCATAATTAATTATTAGTGCTTATGTTAGTTTAATGTATGAACTTAAAAAAATTGAAAGGTAATGACGTGTAAATCTGTTGGAACCGGGTTCTCATCTTATGAAAAAAGAATTTACCGGGTCGCCGTCTCACAAAGGTTGAGAAACACTGAACTAAACAGCGAGGGAGGTATCAAACATTTAATACGGCTCACACTTACTGATCTAGGCCCCCCAAAAAACACAATTCTTAGACTGTAGTCCCACTTATATTGCTTGTATTTGTAGTACTTCAGAAGATGCATTCAGAAGGAAAATGTTTGTATGCTCAGCACTGCAATTGGTGGTTGCAGTACGATGCTCTTTGTGTACTGAAAACTTCAGTAGGCCTTTTGGAACGATAGTGTTTTTTTGCGTTAGTCGCTTCAGTAGCTGGTGCTAGAATGATACTGGTTTATGCTCAACAATTCAGAAGCTGTGTGTTTGTTTATTACTTCAATAGTAGTTAAGAATATAGTTTTAGAAAGACACTGTTTTTTACTTCCTAACTTAGATTTATTTTCGTCTACAGCTGCGTCACCATACGTCCTTAAAGAGTTTCTCTTGTTTTCCGCCAAAAACGGGTTTCCCCTCGGGATAGGAACGTTAAATTATCTGAAGGCTAATGAAAAATGTGCCACTCTAATTGTAGTAACTCTGATATTAAGTACTAATATGAATGAAGTTTGTTTGCTTAGTATTATGTCTGATTTTGTTGAAATATACAAATTAAGTAAACAAAATACAGGTCTATTTCATTACTAATTTGCGGACAGCAAAATGACAGCACTTTTATAGTTAATTTGGAAGTGATACGGATCTTATAATCCGTATCACTTCCAAATTAACTATAAAAGTGCTGTCATTTTGTGATCATCCAGCAAAGATGATGCCTGGGAAACCACTGAGTTCAGAAGAAACATGACCGCTAGTAATAGTGTTATATTTACAGATTCATTTTTCGGATTTAGATGGCCGCAGTATTCGTTTAAAGAAACAGCGGAGCAAACATAGCGCTTCTGTGAAAAATGTATTGATACTGATAACAACCAGGGGGCAAAGCAAACGCGAAATGTCATGTTACTGTATACGCACTGTTCAGGCTTCAGTGAACCGTGATTCCATGTGCATTGACCAATGGGCGAATGGAAGGATGTGTTCTGCTAAAACCCACACGTATTGGAAACGTCCTTGGTCCATCTCTGTAAGCGTGGTGATGTTTGTTTTTTCATTGAGTGAACCGCGGGATGGTCATTACGAGAATAGGCTTGTAATCCGACTTGGGCGGATATTCGTCCATCGCTTCCCTGGGGCCTGTCCAGCCTTACGTACAGTGGGCACTGGCCTTCTGCCCGAGAGGCAAGCTGTCGGAGGCGTGTAACTAACCACTAATCTCCAGTGCTGATGATTAGGTATTACCTCAGCTGTACCTCCTCTGCCTTGTAGGTTATTCCTTAAAATGCTCAAATATCAAAAGTAACAGCATTATTACTTGTGTTGATGCAACTAAATAACTTGCTGCTAAGAGCAGAATCACTTTCAGAATCTTGTAGTGGCTCACCTGCTCCATAAATTCCCCAAATTTAAAGAACCCTAACATTTACATTTATCTCCACTGGATGCAGTCCTGAACATTTTAATCCTGTCCACATCTTCAAACCCCATTTACTTAAAAATGAATTCGGAACTTTCCTTCCATCTACACCACAATCTCAAAACTGACTCCTCTCTTCAGCATTACCGATTAACATTGTTTAGGTCTACATACTACGTATTTTTCATCTTTACCTTACCTAATCTGGGCCGAATAGCTCAGTCGGTATAGCGACTGACTACGGGCTGGATGGTCTGGGATCGAATCCCGGTGGGGACGAGATTTTCCACCTGTCCAGACCAGCCTTGGGGCCCACTCAGCCTCCTGTAATATGGGTACCGGGTCTTTCCCGGGGGTAAAGTGCGGCCGGGGTGTGCTGCTGGACCACTCACCCCCTTCTAGTGTCGCGGTCATGGAAGAGTAGCGCTATACCTCTACCCACCCTCTGGGCCACACCGGGCCTGTAACGGGAATATTTTACCTTTACCTTTTTTACTCTACTTAATACTTTTCAGTTTATCCAGTTAGCCTAGATACGTTTATCGTAGTGATAGTGGGCAAAAAGGAAGAATTATGTCGTTTCTCAATATCTAATTTTCTACATTCTGTTGTCGACCAGCCTCGTGGTCTAGTGTTCAGAGTCTCTGACTACTAATCATGAGGTCCCGGGTTCGATTCCCAGTTCTACCGTGGGAATTTTCCCTGAAGGGGAGGATTCCCGCGGTGACCATTGTTTGGGTAGATTAGTAGAATTTAGGTTTAAGGGCCCTCCTAGCATTACATCCTCCTATATCACCACTCACATCATCGGGACAACGTAACCGCACCTCATGGGCGTCCCAACCTCAGAAGTCGGTTACACTTCTGCCATGCCCAGGAGGGAA
>Ga0123355_10019731_pt1 | contig 10740 bp, 8 predicted proteins | sample TergutEmb28metaG_3_FD_89872 | JGI IMG/M metagenome (GOLD analysis project Ga0123355, IMG submission 89872) | Embiratermes neotenicus P1 segment gut microbial communities from Petit-Saut dam, French Guiana - Emb289 P1 | ecosystem: Host-associated > Arthropoda: Insects > Digestive system > Gut ...
AATTCCCCCCCCTTTTATGGAAACCGAAGGTTCCCTCCTCCATTTACAAGTGCCCGCCCCCTGCCCCTACCCCCAGCCACATATTTGCAGTACATGCCCCCCCCCCCACTCAACTTCCTGAAGATCACCCTTAATATTATCCTCCCATCTATGCCTGGTCTACCAAGTGGTCTCTTTCTCTCAGGTTTACCCTCCAAAACCCTATATTCACCCTCCTGTCCCCCATATGTGCTACATGCCCAACCCATTTCATTGTTCTCGATTTGATCACCTGAATATTTGGTGACAAATACAGATCACTAAGATCCACTCTCCTGTTACCTAATCCCTCTTAGGCCCCACTATTCTCCTCAACATCCTCTTCTCAGACACCCTCAACCTACATTCCTCCCACAATGTGAGCGACCAAGTTTCACACCCATACAAAACAACGTGCAAAATTATAGTTTTGTATGTCTCAATCTTTATATTTTTGGATACTAAACTGCAAGACAAAAGATTCTGCAACAAATGATAGCAAGAATTCCCCAATTTCAATCTGCTCTTAATGTCTTCCTGACTAGAACATTGATTTGTTAGGTAATGCTCCCAAATATTTGAACTCTTCCATCTCTTCAGACTATTATCGGTCTATATTGTGACTCTGTCCTGCATTCTGATCATAAGACATGACCATGTAATTAGTTTTATCAGCATTTATTTCAAGTCCAATCCCCTTACTACCAGCCACTATAGATTCTGTGTTTTTCTTCATAGTATGTATGCCTCCACAATATATTAACATCATCAACGTAAATCAGAAGATGATGTGTACCATTTCATGTCAAGCCATCCTGGTTTACCTGAACCGTCCTAATGGCACACTCCTAAATAAAGTTGAAAAGCAATAGCAAAAAAGCATCTTCTTGCTTCAAACCATTCTTAATAGGAAACATGTCAAGACAAATTTTGCCTACCCAGACTCTGCAATAGGTTTCATTCACACACAAAAGTATTAGCCTTACTGTACAATATATTACATACCGTCAGCACACAACATCAATATAGTGATATAATGTATGCAATAGGTTACACTGTGGCTACATGTTTTGACCGTAAACGGTCATCATCAGGCAAATAAAGAACATTTGAAGGTACGGAAAAATATAAAAAAAAAAAAAAAATTGCCTTAATGTTTTCAATTGTGAATATTATGTAAGATCTCCTTCCTAAATGAATCATAATCATAGGCTTTCTTGAGTCTATAAACAGCTGATGCACTGCTTCATTGTATTCCCATTTTTTCTCAAGTATTTGATAAATGCAGAATATACGATTACTAGTTGACCTGTTGGCTCAAAATTCCCTCTTGTGATCGCCAATAATTTCCTCGTCATATGAAGTTAACCTTGACAGCAGGATGTTGGATAAAATTTAGTATGTAGTTGATAAAACGTGATATGGCTCTGTAACTATTTTAACAATCTGTTTTATCACCCTTCTTACATATAGGTAAATGAATGACTTCTTCCACTCCTCAAGTAATTCCTCGTTACTCCAAATAGAATTAATATGTTTATGGATCTCAGAACAAATTGTCCTACCTCTGCATTAATCAATTCTGCTGGGATTTGATCAATACCTGGTGATTTGTGTCTTTTTAGCTTTTCCACAGCCATCTCAAACTCAACCGCACTGGGCTCAGGCACTAGCAGCTCTTCTGTATGTATATCTGTCTGCCTAATATCATTAAACCCATGCACATTCAATAGCTGAGAGATATGGCCCTCCACCTTGCCAAAACACCACCGGAAATAATCTTGATCTTACGTTAGTTTCAAGTTCACCAATTTTAGCTTTCAGATATTCCTTCCTTTTGTTCCTGAAATGTCTACTAGCTTCATGTCTTACACTGTTTAGAGTATCTACATTAGTTTCATCCTTAGACTACTGCATTTTAGTCTGCTTCCTTTTATCTAAAAATCATGAACATTCTTCATCAAACCATGGTTTATGCTGCAATTCATACTGACCTAGACTCTATTTGCTGAGATTATGATGTTCTCTTTGTTTCTAAAGCCCTATTTATGCCCTCACTATCATTAAAGCTCTCCAAAACTGCAAACCTGTTTGAGATCCATATCTGATACTCTTTTATAACCTCCAGCTCACTTAACTTCCTATGATTAAATCTTTCCACATCAAACTTCTGTGCTGCTTCTTTACTTACTGCCAATCTTTCCTTAACTTCTGTAACCACCAGATAGTGATCAGCATCAGTATCTAGTATACTCAAATGCCATCTACTGTCTATCAGTTTGTGATCAATCTGGTTGTGAGTCTTCCCATCAAGAGAGGTCCAAGTGTTTTCACAAATGTTTTTGTGTGGGAACATTATGCACTTAAAAACTAGATTTTTTGATGTGGAAAAGTGTGCTATTCTAACACCATCATCATTTCTATCTTGATGTAGACTCTCATTCCGAATTGTCAATTTGAAAATAGCCTTCCTCCCCAATTTTCATAGACTACTTATACAAATGGGGTATCGCGGTAGCACAGTGGTTACGGTGCTGTGCTACAAATCAGATGGTCACTGGTTCGATCCCAGCTGGTGTCAGTGGATTTTTCATTGCTATAAAATCCTTCCAATCGCATTATGGCCCTGGGGTTGACTCAGCCTCTAACAGAAATGAGTACCAGGAGTATTTCCTGGGGGTAAAGGCGGCCGGTGTGTAAGGTTGACAACCTACCACCATCCTGTGCCGTTGTCATGAAATCTGGGAATCTTAACTTCCTGGAACCCTCTGGGCCTGTCCAGGCCTGTAACGGGACTGCTTTACCTTTACCTTTTACTTAGAAAAATGATCAAACACCTGCTCTAATTCCTCATAAAAACCGTCTTTTGAATCATCACTTTTATCCTCATTTGGTGCATGCATATTCAAAACAATGATATTACACCAGCAACCTCAAGGAACTATATACAATATCCTATCACTAAAGACTGTCATAATATTAACTAAAACCAAATTTTTAGAGCCTTATCATTCTGAAAAAAGTAACATTCAAGATGATCTGAAATTCAGATACTAATTTACAAAATCAGCTTCAGTTATTCAAAACGTGTTTTTTCATGTTATATTTCAGTGAAAAAATTCAAAACCAAAGTCTATCACCACAGCAGTCAGCCTTGTTACATATTGTAAAGTGTACCAAATAGGATGCAACCTGAAGGTCAGAAATCTACAAATACTGAAACAAGTATACAAAATGCTGCCCACCTGCTGCAATGGACACTTCCAACATTTTCCAAGTCATTCAGCATAAATTCACTGCCTTGCTTCAGTTCTGTTGGTTACCAGTTGCATGATAATTCTGCAACTAACATCATAGTTTTTCACAAGACAGGGTTTCTGTGCTGGACAATTTGTTTTTTATGAACTAAGCATCATTCCACTTGAATGGATACATTACTAGACTAAAAAGTTCAATACAGTGTGCTGAAAATCCATATGTACTGTATCAAATTCCTCTGCATTTTTCAAAGGCGGGAGTTCGGTGCACAGTACTTTGAAAACAAATTATGGTACCACTGCTCTTTGACAACACAATTACGGCAGGAAATTACTCAAATCTCTTGACCCAATTCATTGCTCTGCTGGAGGAGATTCAACAGGATTGCTGGTTTCTGCAAGATGGGGCAAATGTCTACACAGTGAAAACAACAAAAGCTTTCTTGCAAGGCATCTTTAGTAATTACATTGTCAGGCATGGACTTTGGCAACCACAATCCCCAGACCTTACATCACCCGACTTCTTTCTCTGAGGATTTCTTAAAGAAACAGTCTACAGCAATAAACCCAGAAGACTGGAAGACCTTAAACACAACAATGAACAGGCTGTTACCCTCACTAACCAACAAACTCTTACAATACAAGTTGCAAAAAGACTGTGGCAAGGGTGAATGCTTGTCTTCCAAAAGGTAGGCGACATTTTCAGCATCTGTTGTAATTACACCCTGTTTATCACATTCTCGGTATCTTTAAAAAATAAAGATATAAATTAAATAAATGATTTACATCACTGGTTTGCATTTTATATGGCACACTCTGCATATATACTTGCACAAATGTGTGATAAGAGAACATAAATTTAAAAAAGGCCACTTGGACAACAGAATACATAAAACATCACAGTCTTCAATTTGGAATGTTGAATACTTCTGTGCATCCTACATCCTAATGTTCCTTTCCCATGCTGCTAAAGCTAGCATTTTTAGTTCCCAAAGTTGTACTCCCATGTAGGCATTAAAAAGCATCATGCAGAAAATATCTCAATCACATCCATGTTTTTCACCAATTTGCACCAGAATTTAAAAACAGTTTCCTTTGTCCAAGTATAATACAGCCAGTCATCCAACTTAGTCTGTCAACGAAGCAGCCCACATATAACAGTTGGTAAGGCAACTAGGTTACAAGCTGAATTGGATGATAAGGCATAGTGGTTGGAATCCAGAATGGGCTGAGTGATTCCCCCCCCAAATTTCCAAATCGTTCATATCAACTCTGACATACACCCAGCCTTTCCCTTCAATGGGCACCAGGCCTCTCCTGGTATGAAGCTGACCACATAACTTGATCTAGATTAAGAATGCATGGATCTATACCACCATGCTCCAAAATGCCTGCACGTCATCTTCTTTAATTAAACTCAGAAGCAACATTACCTTTTGAACAGTTTTAAACTACTACAGAATGGCAAGAAATTTTGTAATATCATATATACTTTCAGTGTACTATGATGGTATAAACTTACTTCCATTTTCAATTAGTGCACAGTCTGAAAATTAACTACTTCAAAATGCTCTGAATATTAAACTCTACCAGCCAGGTGCTATTTTATTGCAATGGCACATACAAGTGGTATAGCCACCTGCACTGCAATGCTTAATACTGAAACTATTTCCCCTCTGTCATAATACTTCCACAAGTCCTATAGTACAATGGGTACCAACTCCCATTTCCAGAGGTAAAGCAGCTAGGGAGTGGTGTTGACTATCCAACCCCTCAAATACTGAGGTTGATTGTGGGTACAGATATACCTTCAACCCCCAGCACCTGCTTAGAATGTGGTGGGATAACCCCCCCCCAGTACCATCAGCCCTTACACTACTTTGAGATTTAAAATCTTCTATTCCCAGACAATAAAGACCAGCATAAACTTTGTCCATTACAGGTGTAATAAGGAGTGTCCAATGGAACAGCAAATGTGCTGATAATGGATTTGGGAATTCTGCATTATTTACACCCCCAAACTGCACACTTTTCATCTAAGTGCCTCTGCACTGTAAGCTGGTATAATAAGTACTCAACCACACAGTAATAAGGACTTTCTGTTAGCCAAAGATAAAACATATATTGAGCTGCTTGATCAATTATTATCTAAGAAGCCTCTCACCCAGAATGTAAAGCAGACTAATATGTTCATCCAAGACCTTACTGCTTCTTTTATTCTGATGATTAATGGATCAAACCCTATCAAGAAACAGCCCTACCACAGTCATGTCTCACAATCAGGCATTAATATTCTGGATCAGATCTTGTTACAATTAAGTCATCTGACCTACTAAGTGCCACAAGATTAGAATAGCTACCAGTTAACTAGCTATCATCCTACACACCATCACACCCCAACAGACCAATGTGCCTATGTCACTTCACACAATTCCATATTAGTCATTATAACTTCATGATGCACAGTCCACCCACAACACTCAAACAGTCTTCTGCTTTGAAAGAGACAGCTTGATCATGACATGGGAAGCAGTGAAGCACTTCCCGTCTTTCAACACAAACTGGAGTCACTAACAGAGATGCTATAATTTTTGGGTAAGGGGAAAGACAGAGAGACAGAAATGTTTCACTTTAACAACACTGTCACCTGCCAAGATTATGCACTGTTGTTGGTAAATGAATGGATGTCAGGATGGAGTATCGGTAGAAAAACAATGACAGGGGAAAACTATAGTAGAGAACTGCCTGTCCCAATGCCACTTTGTGTGCCACAAATCCCATCTGGACTCGCCTAGGACTGAACTTGGGCCTCAGCAGTAAGAGATCCGCAACCAACTCCCTGACCAATGGCAGAGCCCCGTAATTCTTGGAACCCAGCTGTCTTGATACAGAGAAGTTAATGATCAATGGCAGTCTGTGACTGGCCAGCATGAACGTTTCACTTGCAAAGAATCTGTAGACCTCCTCTTGCATTGTATTTCCAAAAATAAACAATCAAGAATGAACAGCATGTTACTCTGAGTTGTCAAGCCAGCAGAACTATTTCAATAATGTTCCCCTTCTGAAGGTGATCGAATTTATGACGTTACAAAATTAAACCCACAATTGAAACTGAAGATATGACTGTGGAGTATAGGTAGTCCTTGTTTTTTGTCCATTTGTTTTACACCTTGTTTCTCTTTCATGCCCCTTAACAATTTGCACCACTTTTTAATGTACACCCTCTTCATTTTTGGTTGAATGCCTTCTGGCTCACCACACACTAGCATGCTGCCAAGAGTGTGTGCAACTCACAGTGCAGAACAAGGAACACACTATAAATTGTTTATTTCACAGCAAACTTTTGTAGTGTGTTTATTTGGCTCCATTTAACAGTACAAAAATGAACGAGAAATGTAAATCACCATCCTTTAGTGCAATTTTAATGAAAACAACCATGAAAGGCAATCTGTGTTGAAGAGAAATTTGATGTAATAATTCAGCCTGAACGAGGTGAACACATTGGTTAACATCTACAAACATGTACAATTTGTGATAATGTGGGAAAAATTAAGGAAAAAGCTACAGCAGGAACTGAAGTGAGCGCTATAAGAATTTCGTATGCAGGAACATACCTTTACATGGGACATCCCATTACGATATACAAGCAACAACTGAGAAATAAGACCTTCAATTGATCATGACTGACTGTTCTTATTTGTCCACTGTTGCTCACTTAAGAAACACATCTATGGAAAATATGGAAAAGACAATGAGACATGGAAAAAGGACCACAACCCATAACACATTGTTTATTTACAAACACAATTATAATACAAGTATGTGTCTGTATGTCATAATTGAAGAGGCTGTCACTGGAACGCTTTCCCCTAACTCGTACCTGTTCTATTATTTCTTATGGGAACATATCTCATTGACACCCTTTTAATTTACATCCGCTTTCGAAGGAATACGACTGGGGCAAAAAACAAGGACTACCTGCATAAAAAAAATTGTTTATATTAATGCATGTCACTTGAATCAGTGTTTAAAACAGAAAATCTTGAACATCACACTGTTATATATGCACTAATGTGCACGTGCCACATATGCACAAAGATCCAGTTCCTAACTGCAGCCATTACAATGTGACAATAGTAAACGTTTTCTGAAATTCTTACCAATTAGGAATCTCATAAAGAAGAACAGTTTGGTGATTGAGATGATAAACATTACTGTCTTCTAGGATGTGATGCTGTGAAGTTTGGCAGACATGTACCTACTACAAAACTACATGATATCATATCCAACGGCAGACACTAATTTCACAGTCACGACGACGAGCACCTCAAATCTCACAATAAAATCATATGTTTGGCCAGAAATTGATTTTGCGCACTGAAATCATAAAAAACAGTATGGGAAGAAATTCCCTTCCCCGTTTCCAGCAGACGGCAGGACACTGTAAAATCAAAGGTCTAGAAGACCAACATGTTTTGTAATAAGGTGCACCTTTACTTACACTTACCTCTACTCCACAATGCAATTTTGATGAATTTCAAAGCTGTGACATGTAAGGCATATAAGAGGTAAAGTTGTCACTGCACATGCCAAGTAGGCACATATGAGTAGTGAAGGTATACATCCACTCATTCTAATCTTCTGCAATGCCATGTAGTTTCTAGATGAATTTTGAACATGTGGCACTTACATAAGATATAAAAGAGGTAAAGTTATCATTATATACGCCATCTAGGCACATACCCTTGGCACTACGTGGAAGGGAGAGGTCAGTCCCATGCCCCAGCTTCCCCTCCCCCCACCCAAGGAAAAATGCACCTCCCACTGAATGGAAGGCTGAGTGGGCCCCAGAGTCAGTCTGGACACTTTGGAGAAGATAACAATCCCTTGCCCCTGCTGGTATTTAAACACCAGATCATCCAGCCTGTAGCTTAGTCACTACACTGACTGCACTATCCTAGCTTCTTATGCAAGACATACAGGAAAGCATATCTGTATAACAAATGTAAACTTAATCCAACCCATCAGAAATCAATGAGCTGGAACACCATGAATCATTCGATGTTAAACATTTAAATTCTGAAGAAATTAAACACACACCCCATTTTCTCTTCTGTACTCCACATTGGTACCATTTAGTGCAATCTGTCTGAGATTCAGGTGACATCGAACACTAAAACTGCAGACCACATTATTAATAACTATGTCTATTTCTGGAGACTCCACTTCTGTAGGCGTTTCTCCGGCAGTAGAACTGTTGCTAGTTATGTCACTAGGTTCAATATGTGCTTCATTCACTTCAACATGATTAATATTGCCATTGCTAAGTGATTCAATTCCATTATTCTGTACTGCTGTGGCCATCCTATCAACACACTTGCCTGCAATGATACAAACGTGTCAATAAAATTACATGTCAGTGTTCATAATAAAGCTACAGTTTCTACTCTCTGTTCTTTATTTCAGGAGAAAGAGGCTTGCTGTATAAGCATGTCGGTATGGACAGGTGCTGATAAATCTTTGGCTTTCACCACTTCCTGCATTTCTAGAAAAATGACACCTACATCACATGACAGTAGTTACTTTTAATAGATTTGGTTCTAAATTTCACCTGTCGGTTACCTACAGCTTTTGTTTTTCAGATCTCAACTGAAGATGGCAGCCCCTGATGTAGAGTTTACGATAAAATAGTGCACAACAGCGATGAAGATCCTATTCCTCAAAGTGGGGACAGCCAAAGAAATTTATGACAACATATCAGTTACATTATGTTAATAAGTTCCTCCTACTTGACAGTTAAAAACTGGGTTGCTTGATTGAAGACAGGACATTTCAGCACTGAAGATGAAGACCATCCAGGAAGTGCACTTCTGGTCACAGTGCTTGAAAATGAGGATGCCGTTCACAGCACATCTTGGCAGATCAGAGAATTTTAGCCAGAAAGATAGCAGAGACTCTAGAGATATCTTGGGAATGTGTTAGGTTCATCATCCATGATGTGTTGGATATGAGGAATGTCTCTGCCAAATGGGCACCAAAATATTTGAATGTGGATCAGAAATGTGATCATTTGGTGGCTTCAGTCAAAATGTCAATGAAGCATTCCATAAAAAGTCAAAATGTGAAAATGTAAGAAATAATTACTTTTACACCATTCAGTTTTTAGATGCAGTGTTCAAAAATACAAAAAAAATTAAACACAACTATGCAGAAAAAGGCTCTGTCTCCACCATCCTGACATAAAAAAAGAGGGGGAACACCACTCTGGTGGACCTCACAAGTGAACCTCTGGGCCCTGAGGATAAGAAAATGAGTAGCTTTACCTACTGGGCCCAACTGAGTGGAAGTTACTTTCGTTTTAATGTGAGGATGGTGTTGCTGCAAAGTTGTGTTTAATTTTTTGTATTTTAAATACTGTATTAGGGACTGCATCCAAAACTGAATGGTGTAAAACTAAAATTTCATATATTTTCTTAGTTTATCTGGCATTTATGGAATGCTTCATCTGGCATTTAGACACTTAAGAGTACAACAACACAGAATCAGATTTTTGCTGCAAAGAACAGTGTATTTCTAACAGATGAGAATTGCAAAATATTTTTCACTGAAGTGATTGAAATTAAAGTGATGAGACGACAAGATCCCTTCAGTAAAAGCTCCTGAAGCAGTGCAATGCATTAACCACTTAAAGCCTGGATGTATCTACACACACTACTGCTGCTGGCACATTACAAACTCTGCATCTTGCCACACCATGTACATACATGTTTCATATAACTATTACACCAAACAGTAATTAGTTTCATAATATTAATCAGTTGTTCTTCACAATAGATAAAGACTGTGTTCTCTGTAAAGTACGAAGGGAAGTTTTATACAAGATATGAATGAATATCACTCTTCAGACACACTCAAGAAATGTTCCCTACAACCTTCAATAAAATAAGTAAGACCACTGTGGATGTCCACAGGACACTGTAGTTTTGCTCCTGAACTCATTCAATAAAGCCCAGTGCGGTAAATCTGATCAACAAATTCAGCACCTGGAAAGTTACGTGTTTCGACTATAGACATCATATGCTGACATGGTATATAACACCCAACTGTTTGTGTATCATACATTGGTATTAATACATGCCTGACTGCATAAGAAGCACACAGCACCAATAGTTTTCCCAGTTGATGGCACTGCATCTGTACATCTGCCAACCAGTTTATTGTAGGGATGATTCAGTTTTTTCAATGAAACTTCATTATTTCAACAAACATTTCTTCTCAAGTTGTGTGACCAAGCACGGAACAAATGCCTGCCTGGTCTTCGGTAATTTGAAAGTTATCAAGAATGCTTCACATAAAATCATGGGTTGTATGTGCTACATCATTAACATCCACACTTCCATCATCAGCTCCTCCCCCCCCCCCCTCCTCCAACAACAACCCTCACCCCCGCCAACAACGTTTGTTA
>Ga0123355_10019732_pt1 | contig 10740 bp, 4 predicted proteins | sample TergutEmb28metaG_3_FD_89872 | JGI IMG/M metagenome (GOLD analysis project Ga0123355, IMG submission 89872) | Embiratermes neotenicus P1 segment gut microbial communities from Petit-Saut dam, French Guiana - Emb289 P1 | ecosystem: Host-associated > Arthropoda: Insects > Digestive system > Gut ...
CATTCCGATATGCTGCCTGTTCTGCAGTACATTCCGATATGCTGCCTGTTCTGCAGTACATTCCGATATGCTGCCTGTTCTGCAGTACATTCTGATATGCTGCCTGTTCTGCAGTACATTCCGATATGCTCCCTGTTCTGCAGTACATTCTGATATGCTGCCAGTTCTGCAGTACATTCCGATATGCTGCCTGTTGTGCAGTACATTCCGATATGCTGCCTGTTCTGCAGTACATTCCGTTATGCAGCCTGTTCTACAGTACATTCCGATACGCTCCCTGTTCTGTAGTATATTCTGATATGCTGCCTGTTCTGCAGTACATTCCAATATGCTGCCTGTTCTGCAGTACATTCCGATAAGCTGCCTGTTTTGAGTACATTCCAATATGCTGCCAGTTCTGCAGTACATTCCGATATGCAGCCTGTTCTGCAGTACATTCCGATATGCTGCCTGTTCTGCAGTACATTCCGATATGCTGCCTGTTCAGCAGTACATTCTGATACGCTCCCTGTTCTGCAGTACTTTCCAATATGCTCCCTGTTCTGCAGTACATTCTGATATGCTGCCTGTTCTGCAGTACATTCTGATATGCGGCCTGTTCTGCAGGTACATGTGTAATATCTAAATTAAAACAATCAAATTATTAAAATTTCTTAGGAAAAGTACAATTGTGAATTGTAGTTGTGCTATTTGGGCTCGAAATATTTTATCCTCCCAAAATGGTCCATGACATGGAGATGAAACCTAAGGGTTCCAATTCAAGTCAGATTACCCCTCAGCATGACAAAGGGAAATGTTTTGACACTTGTTTGACCGTCCTGAGAGCTGACATATAGATATCTGCAGTAGTGTCAGTAGGCTACTGAGGAAGGACCGTCCGATACTATTAGATTTCACTTATTTTCTGTCCAGTCGTAAAATTCATTGTCATTTTCTTGAGAATCTGAATTTTTGGAAATTAACTTCGGTACAAAATTTTGCGTTGACAAATATATGGTCTAACCGCTGAACAAAACACGTGGGACTCTTACGGTTTCATTCTATCAGTGTCTTATTCCATAAGGAAACTTAGATCAAACTTAAACAATCAAATTAAATAATACCCCCTGAGGATTCGTCAGCGAACAACAGAAGACCCCCTTCGTTGTCCAAACAATCACAGAACTTAAGTCACGTTTGTCACAGCTGTCACTGTGTAGTGGCAGAGGGTGTTACTGCAGCAGTAACAGGCAGTATGGTGACGGTCAGCATATGGAGTGTGAGGTACTGACAGACTGTAAAGTGTGAGGTACTGACAGACAGTACAGTGTGAGGTACTGACAGACTGTAGAGTGTGAGGTACTGACAGACAATACAGTGTGATGTACTGACAGACAGTACAGTGTGAGGTACTGACAGACAGTACAGTGTGAGGTACTGACAGACAGTACAGTGTGAGGTACTGACAGACTGTACAGTGTGAGGTACTGACAGACAGTACAGTGTGAGGTACTGACAGACAGTGGACAGTGTGAGGTACTGACAGACAGTACAGTGTGAGGTACTGACAGACAGTGGACAGAGTGTACAGTGTGAGGTACTGACAGACAGTACAGTGAGTTACTGACATACAGTACAGTATGAGGTACTGACAGACAGTGGACAGAGTATACAATGTGAGGTACTGACAGACAGTACAGTGCGAGGTACTGACAGACAGTGGACAGACTGTACAGTGTGAGGTACTGAAAGGCAATGGGAAGAGTGTGCATTGTGCAGTACTGACAGACAGTGGAAAAACTGTAAAAAATATGTCACTCATTCCTCGTTAAAAAGAATATAAATACTTGCAACAGCAGCTGCTTCCAATAAACACAACCTGTTCACAATGTCACACAAAAATCTTACCATTTTGTATTCCACTTCAACAAGCCAGCAGCAAGTACTGCAGTTTTCTGTTATCTCTCACAAACAGTTATGACTTCCAGGCTTCAGTTGCTTAAAACTATCAATATGACATTGCGTTCTGTTGGGGTGTGAAGGATTGTGGTGCAGACGGTTCAGATAAAACTGCTGCCTGATACCTCCTCAGAATTATCGGCATTTCTCTACCGCACTACACGACCCCACACTTCTCATAAAAACGTATCTTTGTAGTGTGATGGCAATACAGGTGTTACAGTGACGGTGTGGTCCTCGTGCCACAAGAAAATTAAGCGACTGAGGAAGTACATCCACAGGCCAGTCTGATTTATTAGGCACACGCTCGTACTTTCTGCTTAATGTTTCCATCGGTGAGTTTCAGAACTTCGACAGATTTCAAATGGGGTGTAGAACATAATCTTCATTTTGGAATTTTTCAAAATATTCTGACACATATATTCTGATCAGCTTGATTTCTTAACTATCGGCAGCTAATTCTGTGTTATGCCTCTCAGTTCTGTACATATTTCGGACTTTTATCCATCATATCTAAATAAATTACGAACACGTGATATTAAGAAGTTTGGGTACATTTAATGTTGACAGAATTTGGCACACGGTTTTACATTCCTCTTCCTTAGAAAGGTATTGCCACGTGTATTAGTTTCTCCGGCTTGACAGAAATTGCATAAAACCCACTGTTAGAACAAAGAAAGTTACACTAGACATTTGTATTTCTGGCACTGTTTATTTCATTCGGAAATATAAACATTCTCAGTCGATTACCATCAGTCACTTGTGTTGCCTATCTTCCATTTCTAACACAGAAGCCTATATGTTAACTTAAACAAATGCACAAAAGCCATCCACAAATTAAAGAACGACCCTATTTAATAAAGCTAGCAGTTAACTGAAGCCCTTCTTAGGTGTGATATGCAATTAGGTATAGCTCTGTGCTTTCTGAGACTGATGCAATGGTGTATACGTATATCTGCATTTTGGTACAGCAGGACTAATTCCACAAAGTCTCCAGCTTAAGGGACAAGAAATTTTATAATTGTAGAAAAATGTCACAAGCCGGGAGTTTAAGCGAAGTATTGTGTACATAGATCAGAGTGTTTCTGCCGTCTGAACTGTAAAGTTGTCAGTATTCTTCTGCTTATGAAACAGTTGTAATCAAGTGACTGAGGTGGTAGGACCGTAACATTTGTTAGACTCGAGCGTAATGTTTTAAACAAAATAACAGGTACTTTATCAATGTAACCCTACAATAACTTCGTAAAGAAATCCTCCTATGCAACAAACATACATGTAGAAAAATTTTGAAACTTAATTTTTATTATATTTAATTTACTACAACTTGTAAAATTACTCCTGACACAATAAACTTTAAAAGACATTCAAGACGTTGCCATTCTAAAAACATAGGTTTAAATTCAATCCCCAAATATGTAAGTAGATGGAATGTCCTCCCTTCGCCAACATCCTTCACATTTTAATTAATATTCATAAACCAGTACCAGTATTTTTGCATTTGGGCCGGTTGATGATGCCATTACATATATTTCACATCTGGTAAGACTGTACAGAAAAATGTGTGTGGTGATGGTAAAGGGATGAAAGTCCTTCTAAGATGTAAAATTGTCTATGAATATACTTTCATTCATTCTTTCTTTCTTTCATGCATTCCGAAGTTCGTCTTACAAAAGTTCCTTATACACTTCAAAAGCGAGTTCTCCACGCAGAACAAACTAGTGCTTCCTCTTTCAATTCACAGTCATTTATTTTCATTTATGATCATCCAGTAGGTGCTTATGTCTTCTTTCTTGTCTTCCTGTTATTTATATCCTTCTCTCTATATTCCCTTCAATACATATTTCACCATAACATAAATACGAATTACCTGTCCTAATTGACAGTTTCCCTACACTTCAACAGCTTCCTTAGTAAGATACTTGCTCTACACTTCAAGCAGAATACCTAAAAACAGCATTCTTATGAATTCCTCTTCCAAACTACACAATTACTGTCTCATCTTGGACCAGTCTTATTTTAACATTCTGTTCCATATACAAATTGCTACTCGATATTCTGTTGCTGCAGTCAGTACCAGCTTCATTTGTGATCTCTATCAATCTGGTCTACTTAGACTGTCAAATGCCTTCCGTCAGTCTCTGAAACAAGCACAAAATTCCTCATCTGTGCCCACAATTCGTTGTGATATCACTCTCAGCATCATCTTGCTTTTCTAAATCCAAACTTATCTTCTCCACTTGCCTTCCAATTCTTCTTCTAAGTTTCCCCGCTACAATCTTTGCAGTATTTATGATGAAACTGAATTTTGTAGCTTTTGGCTTCTTCTTACAGAAAACCATTTTAACACTGGGCCAATGTCCAATTTAATGTATGTTGTTGACCAGACCTTTCACTATTCTGAGACCACTATCTCCACTTCGCTTTGCAAGATATAAGGATATTTGTCTTCTGTATTTATTTCATATTCATGTTCAACTTCTGGTTTTTTGGTCCATTAGATCGATCGCACAATTCTGTAATATAATTCTCCCAAATATTCACTACTTGCTCTCATGTACAATTACAATGTTTTTATAATCTTCAATACCGATGTTTTTAATCCCGTGTTTACCTTATAGCTAGTTCCTTCTTCGTTGTTTACATTCAATCATAGTGTTGTGTTCTTTGAAATTCCATTATCTCAAGGTATTTCTTCGTGGCTTTCTCTGTGTTCCTTGTCAATAATTTCCTCAGTATTCTGTAGTTCTTCCATCCTTCCTTCTATGTTGTTAACATTCTTCCATTTCCTTCATTCATCCTTTATGTACCACTTTCTGTGTAATCCATGTCTCTCTTGGACTCTTGTCGACTTTCCCAACCAATTCAATCACATTATCTAACACAAATTTAATGATATTATTCCGCTGCTCTTTCACATTCCCAATTCCACATCCAATCACAACAAGTTACCTTCTAAAAAATTTTCCGCCTTCAGCCGTGCAGCATAAATCTCCACATTCCATCTTTGTTTTGCCATTTGGAACTTCATGATTTTCTTCAATCCAGTGCACATCTTTGCATCCAGTCAGTTGCTGTCACAGTAAATACCCGCTCCATGCAGCTCGTGCACGTCCTTTATACTCTTAATATTGTTTCACAAAAATGTAGTACAAATATTGTCCACATCGATCTCCTGGTATTCTTCAGGTGCATAAGTTTCTCTTAGGCTTTTTAAACAATAACTAAACATGCCCCAGTAAAATTATATTTTATAACTTACAGTGAGGTTTAAGGAAGAAACGTTTGAAGGAATTACTGATACCTTGCCAAAAAGCAAAATCTCATCTCTAAATACATGTTCCTTGCTTCACAATAAACTTCCAAAACAAACATATTTTGATCTGTGTTTTACAGGCTGCCCAGTTCAGAAGAGGAACGGTCCGAGCACTTCGAGAAGGACAAGGAGGCCGCAGGGATACACGGTCAAGATTTCGAGTATACGTTCTGTGCCCTGGTATTCTTGCGGGCCACAAACAAAGGGCAGAAGTTTAAACTTGCTTCTAACGTCAAAGGGCTTGGAGCTTTTGATGATGTTGTAGTAGAATATCTTGACGACAACTCCAGAAAAAAGCACGTCTTCCTGCAAATAAAGAGCAAAGTAAAGCAACGCATTACAATGCAACAACTGCTGGGGGAACAAGGAGACTTCAGTTTACGTAAATATTACGATTCGTACATACAGATCGAAGAGAAGTTCAACTGCAGAGAAGAAGGGGTCAAAGTTGATGGGAGAACTGATGAAAGCTTATTCATTATATACACAAATGCTGATGTAGGAGAAGAGCTGAAGTCTAACAAAGATATAGAGGGTGGTGAAGAAGAACTCTTAATGACCGGTGACTCGGTGCTGCAGTTTAACGAAGAGGAACACAAAGATATATACGAGCATCTGCAGAATCTGCCCGAACACTGTGAGTTCTTGAGTCGATTCAAAATCTTTTACAATCAGGCTAACGAGGAGATGGAAAGCCACATTAAACACGAACTACAGCAAAGTATGGAAGTACCTGAAAGTGAGCTGGATTTAGCCTACATGTGTTTCATTGACTTTATGAAGGACTGGTGGCAGAATCTTAATTACTTCCTGAAGGATACCAACAGCAAAGAGCATGATCTTTTGGAGAAGACTAAAGAGAAAGTAAGAACTACTTTGGCAGCAAAGGTACTGGATCAGAGGAAATCCGAACTTGACGAACTCAGTATTAAATACGAAGAGCCCGCGATAACAGATGTGAAGCAGCTGATAGAACCCCACAAGTCTGTTCTGATATTCGCCCCCGGACGATCAACCACCCTTACCACTGCTAAGATTCACCAGGTGCTCAGTGCAACAAAACACATCATACTGAATTTACAGCAGCTGATTTGCTATAAGAGTGAGGTTATGTTGGCTTGGAAAAGTATGTTTGATGTACTAGTGCTAGAAAGTGACAGTTCTGCTGAAGTTTCTGTAGACTCTTTTATTGAATTATCTGGTTTTCTAAATAACAGTGTTGCTGAAAAGAAGTTCATCTTCATATCGAACAATGTGGGTAAAACACAGCAAATAAATGAACTTCATCATACATTCAATACAATTCTCACAGAAATGTACGACGTCTGTAAATTCACGGATATGGTCCCTGAGTCTCAGAAGTTCTTTCTGGACAAAATAGTTTACTTCCAAGGTATCAAAGTAAAACTGAGCACTATAGTAAAGAACGATGATGTTGGCATGCTTAATGCATTAGATTGTGACTTAATATCACTCTTGTTGGAGAATGAAAAACCTTCGATAGGCATTCACAGTGAGGACACAGTAGAGCATTATATTGACAGAACACTTCAACGCAGCAGGGATGCCGAAGCTCGCTTTCCAACACAAGGCGAAATACAACATGCATTAGGGGGGAGTATTTTGCAAGAAATGCGAGATAGCACTCCACATTTGGACGAAAACTTGGAAAGGGAAACGGATACAGTTTGGAAACCCAACACATTGCTCGACGGTGAGGGTCAGATCATTTTGGTCACAGATGAACCAGGAATGGGAAAATCGACCTTTCTGACTCACCTTGCAAAGGAAACGCTAGAACGTCACCCTGACCTGTGGATAGTAAGGGTCAATATCAACAACTACACAACGATATTGCACGAGTTGAAAACAAATGGTTGTGACCAAAAAGGTGTCATTAAACTTTTAACCAAAGCTGCACAAATAAAGGAAAGTGATGGCGTACTGCTGAAGGGGCTGCTATTTAATTACACTTACAATGCAACAGGGAATATGGCTGTGCTGATTGATGGAGTGGATGAAGTGAGTCCGCATTACACCGAAGAAGTTATTCAAGTTCTGAAAATTCTGTCCAAAACGAAGATAAAAAGAATTTGGGTAACTTCTCGAAATTCAGTGAAGGATCAGCTAGAGACAGAATTTCAATGTCAGTCATATTCATTGGTACCTTTTAGCAAGGAAGATCAGAAACGTTTCCTAATGAAGTTTTGGAAAGAGACATGTCCACAGATAGAAGAAGATTATTTAGACAATTTAGCAAACCAAGCTGTTGAACTTTCAACTGAACACCTCACTGTACAAGGCAAAGAATTTGTGGGAATCCCTCTGCAGAGTTTGCTACTAGCAGAGATGATTGAAGGAAGTCTAAAGCAGTGTACTACAGCAGGAACGGTTGAATTACCTGAACACATAAATATTGTCATGCTGTATGATCTCTACGTCGAAAAGAAATGGGACATTTATTTAGCCGAGAAAAAAAAATCTGATCAAACAAACGTGAATGCCCTAACTGATGACAATGTGCTATACAAAACTTTCATATATAATCATATGGCTGCTGCATTGGTGGCAATCTTGTCCACACACCAACTCGAGAAACTTGCTGATAAGACAATAGCGGAAGGAGTAAGCACGTTTCTACAAAAAAATACTGAAGGAAGAGAGAAAACAGGTATTATAATTGATGATATCGAAGGAAGACCAATCTTTCAACACCACACTTTAGCCGAATACTTTGTCGTTAGGTGGTTATGTGATAACTTTCAGAATGGTCAGACATTCATGAGGGATCACTTATTTGAATCAGGGTTCAGTGTGATCAGGAGTATGGTGGACAGGATATTGGCAGACAAATGTCCATTACACGAGGCAGTGCTCAACTCTAATACTCGACACGCTCAAAAGTTGTTGGAAAGGAATGGATCCATCAACGAGGAGGACCATGGCGGAAGAACCCCACTACATGTAGCAGTCAGCTGCAGGAGCCCAGAACTCATAAGGCTACTTCTAGAACACGAAGCAGATATAAGATCTGTGGACACTTTCCTGGGTTTGTCCCCTGTAGAGTACGCTCTTAGAACGAACGACTGGGAAGTTCTGAGTTTGATGATGGAGAAAAGACCTGAAATCAGGGAACAAGTTCTCAGTGAGAACAATAAATCTTGTGCGGACCCTAACATATCTGCTCTTTGTGCTGCAGCTAAGTATGGCCACAATGATCTTTTGAGGTGCCTGTTAGGTAAAGGAAATTGTGTGAATATGGTACTTCCAGGTGACAGTGGCACCTTGCTTCACGAAGCGGCTCGAGGGAACCACATTCACGCAGTAAGGACACTTGTCGATCTTGGAGCTAATTGTGACATTCAGGATGCAAATGGGAAAACAGCACTACATGTAGCCGTCAGCTGCAGGAGCCCAGAACTCATCAGGCTATTTCTAGAACACGGAGCAGATGTAAGTTCTGTAGACACCTTCCTGGGTTTGTCCCCTGTAGAGTACGCTGTTAATATGAATGACTGGGAAGTGCTGAGTTTGATGATGGAGAAAAGACCTGAAATCAGGGAACATGTTCTCAGTGAGAACAATAAATGTTGTACGGACCCTAACGTATCTGCTCTTTGTGCTGCAGCTAAGTATGGCCACAATGATCTTTTGAGGTGTCTGATAGGTAGGGGAAATTGTGTGAATATGGTACTTCCAGGTGACAGTGGCACCTTACTTCACGAAGCGACTCGAGGGAACCACATTGAAACCGTAAGGACACTTGTCGATCTTGGAGCTAATTGTGACATTCCGGATGCAAATGGGAAAACAGCGCTACACGTGGCGGCTGAGTCGGGAAGTCTTGAGGTAGCAAAATTCCTTGTCGAACATCAGGAAATATCCTCTGGGGAAGTTGAAATGGAATATATTATGACAAGTGACATACCAATTACGCAATTAAAACGACTGAACGTCCACGATAAAGATGGTAACACACCACTTCATCTTGCTGCAGCAGCAGGAAACACCAGTACCGTGTATTTCTTGTTAAGTGCTGGGAGTGATTTGAAAAGCTGCAATACACATGGAGAATATCCACTTACACTGGCTGCTCGATACGGTAGGAATGACATTGTGAGTTTATTGGTGGAGAGTTGCTCTGCTGTGGAATGTGAAGAAATAATGATTAGCGTACTGACAGCAGCCATTGTGGCTGAACAGGTGGACATGATAGAACTCTTACTAAGGTCAGGAGCTCCGGTAAGCGTAGGAGAAAATGAGAAGCCTATACACGTTGCATCGCGAATGGGTCACAAGGAAATCATCATCTTGCTGCTACATTATGGTGCAAGTTTAACATCTCCTACAGAGAGCGGGAACACAGCCTTGCACTTGGCGAGTGAAGCAGGGCACATGAGCATGGTGAAATATTTAGTCGAGTTACAGAGAGACGGACTGTATAGTCTAAATTATGAAAACGAAACACCATTGCACTTGGCCGCTGAAAATGGACGGGATTACTTAGTGACATATTTTGCCGAAAACGGCTGCAATATTAACGCTGCAACTGCTTGTGGTGACACGTGTCTTCATGTTGCTTGTGAATATGGACATTACACAACAGTTGAATGTTTACTGAAATATGGTGCAGAAGTAAATGCAATGAACTCTGCTGACCAAACGCCACTCCACATTGCTGCCTGCGAGGGACAAACAAACATCGTAGAACTGCTCTTTCTACACAAAGCCAATGTCTCACTGCAAGATAAAGATGGCATTACGGCACTTCTGGCAGCATCCATAAACGGGCACCAGGACACTGTGCTCTTCATTGTGCAGCAAGGTGGCAATATAGAGGATACTGATGGAAAGGGAAACACCATCGCACACTTTGCTGTAGCGAATGATAATCTTGAAATTTTAAAGTTTCTTTCGAAACAGGGTGCAAACTTAGAAATAAAGAATTCTGACGGAGACACGCCATTACTCAAAGCTGTCCGTGAAGGGAGGAACCGGATTGTAAAATACCTAGTAGCAAAACAATCTGACATAAACTCAAAACGTAATGATGGAATGAGACCTCTAGATGTTGCCATTCTAAAATGCAACTTGGAAATAACTCACCTCCTGTTGGAGAAAAATGCACGTTCAGGAATATTGGGCATGCACATGGTAGTGGCTGCAAGATTGGGATTTCTGGATACTTTGCAGCGTTTTGTGGCCATGGGAGATGACATTAACGTGAAGGCTGACAATGGGGAATGTCCGTTGCATTCGGCGTGTAAATCTGGACATGTAGCCACTGTTCAGTACCTGTGTGAGCATGGCGCTATACTGGACTTGCAGGATAACAACGGAAATACTGCACTGTTCTTGGCCGTTAGTAAAGGCCATCTTGATGTTACTAGAGTCCTGGTGGAGAAAGGTGCAAACCTGTGTGCTGCTGATGCATCAGGCTCAACAGCGCTTCATATAGCAGCGAAAGGTGGATATCTGAATATTGTTCA
>Ga0123355_10019733_pt1 | contig 10739 bp, 4 predicted proteins | sample TergutEmb28metaG_3_FD_89872 | JGI IMG/M metagenome (GOLD analysis project Ga0123355, IMG submission 89872) | Embiratermes neotenicus P1 segment gut microbial communities from Petit-Saut dam, French Guiana - Emb289 P1 | ecosystem: Host-associated > Arthropoda: Insects > Digestive system > Gut ...
CATCTCATTATGAGCAGATACCGGGTCTGGCGGAGGCGGGCGTTAGGTCACCGACTGATTTCCGTCTTTCACGGGGGGGGGCGCTCTTGGAACTTAACCTCCGCCAAAACGAAGAATGAGTGTATTTGGATTGTTGGCGACCTGTATGAGCAACAGCAATAGTGGTGCTTGCGCGTTGGGCATTGCCTTATGATAAGGCGTCATACAGTGTGTATGCAGACTGAGATTCGAGGATCCCGCAGCTGGAAATATGAAGACTTCTGTGACGTGACGCCGTGTGGTTTCTTTTGTAGATACCATCGTTTCACACATATACTAGAGGAAAGAGGCAACAGGTTCCTCGAATCGTTGGCATCTACCGAGCTACAAGACGTTACATCACAAAAGGTTTTAATTTTCACGAAATTACATGGCATTGCTAATTATGTTGGGCGAATTTTGTAAATATTCCTTCGCGGTCACGTGTGTGTTGTACTTCTTCAGTGACAAAGTAATAATTGTGTACTTTTCTTTGTATACAGCCGGTTGGAACTGCGAGCTTGATGTAGGATGCAGGTAATCCCTACACATGCCTGGTCACTAGGATCAATTGGTGTCAGCCCAGTTCCGGTGTTGCCATTTAACCCAGTAGCATATTTTGAAGACCACTGCTCTTCTTCCATTTACGGATGACGTTAGCTGCTGCGGTAAATGAAATGTAATCGTGTGTACGCTGCAGTAATGTTTGGTGTGAAAATCTGAGGTAATTAATTATGTCTTTGGTTTAAAAGCTGTAGCTAGTTCCATGTGATATGCGAGACGAGAAGGAATGCGCTTTTCTTCGTGCCGGGAAGTAGATCCGCCTTGCTGCCTTTCATCCCCAGGTTTATCCTAAACATGGTGGCAACATGTTTCTCCGAAACGTTGCTAACCTTAAGCCAGAATGCATGCGATTATACCGCATAAGACGGCAATCTTCAGTATTTGTGTAATTTATTAAGCCTACTCGGTCGGTATGTAATTAGACGTCAAAATTAGTTTTGCCTTGCACCTTGTTCTCAAAAGTAAGGTCTGCACTAAACGGTACATCAGAGGTGGCCAAACAGTCTATCGCGGCCGCTTTTTGGGTCTCTAGGAAAGTTTATTTGCCCGCCACAGTGTGATGAATAGCTCTTTGTTTGACAGCAATTTTTTCGGATGAACTTACCTCTTGCGAGGAAACCTTCCCCCAGATGAAGATTGCATCAAGATGCCAAAACCGTCTAGCCGATGAACCTATAAAATACTGCCTTCACTTGTGCCTAAGTAATTACGAACCCTCTTTCAGTGAGTTATCGCTAGATATGCAGTGTCATGCATCGCCTTCGCAATGGTAAGGTTAATTGAAAACACCTTTTAATTGTGGTAAAACAGCCTGGACACGTATGGGTTTTATAAATCTCCGATAACTGAAGTAAAATGTTTAACACAGATAACACCAAAAGCTCGCCGCTGAGGCCCTGTGGGCCAGTTCCATCTTCTTGCCTTATTTGGACTATTTCCGTCATATTCATCTTCGTACCATCTTCACCCCATCATTTACCGCCTCCCTCGCTTCACAAAATATTCACCAATCAGACCGTAAATGCCTTCAAACTTCGTTTATTTTCCGAATGTTAGATAAAATAACAGATATTACGAGGGTCTGTCAGAAAGTAAGTTTACTTGACGTAAAGTTTGGCATCTGAAGAACGTGCACTGATTGTGATAATGCCAGGCTGGGGTACTGTCAAGTTTCCAGCGCCCAGTCCGAATTTTGGCAGTCACAAATGTAACGATGATCTTGCGAGGTGGAAACAGTTGTGGCATGTTGGCTGATAACACAGTACATAGCCTGCTATCAGCAGGGAATGATAAGGCTCTTCCCACGCCATGATAAATGGCTGGCAGGAATTGTGGAAAGAGCAGTGTGATAGCAGGACAGTTAAATCAGAATTGTTCTTACTGGTGGTGAAAATAAGGAGCCAAAAGTATATGCATTGTAAACTGGACTATTGGATCGGAAAGAATAGAGAGTATATATCAATTATATTTACGGTTTCGGTCTTACATAGACGTGATGTTTCTGCAACATTTGCGAGAGGAACCCTCAAAGAGTCACTTAGGACCAGGTAGAAGATAGTTTGTGATCAACGGCACTTGTTGAAAGTGTTTTCTGTAATTACTTTTCGTTTCTTTGAAAACAACTAAGTAGCAGACGCGTACGCTGTATGGTCCTCGTGTCGAGAACCTTGTAACAGGTGAGAAGTTAACTCCTTAAGAACTGTGATTCCATCGGATGCGTTTGCAGGGAGTAAAATTAATACTTACCGTTACGTCTGGCTAGTCTAGTCACCGAGTCTCAGTCTTCAATGCCAAGTCGCAAACTGTAAATAAATAAATAAATAAATAAATTATATAGGCAAAGGGCTCAAGAATGGAAAGCACAGAATAAAATCTGTCAATTTTTATGTGCACTGGCACCTCTGCGCATCGTTTAGTAAAACTGCTGTCTAGATCCTCCGAACAGAGTTTTATGAAATTTTATTCTGGACGTTAACAAAAAATTGTCCGGCCGTGTCATCATTCACATCGGACAGTTTTCGAAATCATTTCGGGTGTCCAGTGTGCGTTTCTGCATTCATTTCGAGCTTAATTTGCGATAACTTTATCGCAAAGAAAAGTGTTTCGAACAGGATTTGTGGACGAGAATGAGACTTACTTTCCCAAGTTCTGTTCTCAGTATGGTTCTCTTACTTCCAGTTCATTTCGAAGTGCGTATCTTTCCGAACTGTGGCCGTTCACAGACTTCCTTTACCCCAGCACACGTCATGTGAGAAGCACTTGAGGTCAAAATATATATAGATATAACACTGAAAAAATTAAACTTCCGGGAAAAGCGAACATTTTTCAATTCTCTCTTTTTTTTACTGGAATATAACTTAAGGTACAAGTAACCGAAGACGCTTCACTTTACTTATACAAAACTTATGAACATCATGCAAGCGCCATACACTATTTACAATGAAATTGCGGGTAAAAATAAATGAAATTTTCAAAGCGCGTTCGCAAAATCGCGAAAAGCGACCGTTGGATTCATCATGTCCGTCCGTCCGTCCGCCTGTCGGCATGGAATATCTCGGCTTCCGCTGACGGATTTTCATGAAATTTGCTGTTTGAGTACTTTTTCGAAAATCTGTTGAGAAAACCCAAGTTCAATTACAATCTGACGAGAATAACGGGTACTAGACTAACGTGCATTTATGATAATATCTCGCTGAATTCTTCTTAGAACGAGAGGTATTTCGGACAAACGTTTTATAGGAAACTAAAACACATTTTGTGTTCAATATTTTTTTTCCCCCGAAAATAATATTGCTTATGAGGTAAGGTGGAAAAATGTAGTACAGCGAGACAGGCCACAGACGGTAGTATAGCGCATGCGCATTGCATACGTTAAATCGGGTTTTACCTCCACTGCGTTGTTAAAGTACATATTCGAATGACATATTAAACAAGGTTTTTGATTTGATGTTTGTTGAACCATGCATCATTGTGATAACTGAAGAATAAAAACCAACTAGATGCCACTTATTATTTTATTGTACTTCTTATAGGCTCAACATGTTTCGGGCACTACCATGCCCATCATCAGGAGCTCGCGACCATAATGTTGATTACCACATTGGTCGTTTCGTTCTTGGTTTGCTGTAGGTTGGAGGTTTGGTGCGGTTAGGCTGGAGTTGTGTCCGGGATGCCTAACAGCACCTAACCTCCAACCTACAGCCAACCAAGAACGAAACAACCAATGTTGTAATCAACATCATAGCCGCGAGCTCCTGATAATGGGCATGGTAGTGCCCGAAACATGTTGAGCCTATAAGAAGTACAATAAAATAATAAGTGGCACCTAGAAGGTTTTTGATGTTAAATCAAAGTTGTTTGCGAGATTTGAGAGGTATCTTCTGAATTGGTCGAGGCTGAAGATGAATGCAGTACGATGCATCGAAATGTTGGTAGCTGTTTAGCAGCTAACATAACGTAACATCCCGAGAGGCGTGAATATTTAAAATTGTTTGTTTACTCATTCAGCTTGTAGTTTTGACTTCTCGCCAATTTGAACAAGAATCAACTAACTGTGAAAAGTTGCATGTGGACGTAATGCTGGTTTGTTGTGTAAGGAATGGCTGTCATTTTTAGTCCTGATTATGCAGTTAATTCACCGCGTCACTTCTACGGGTCGTCACAACTTAAAAATGTGCCTGTGATATGAACGCTGTATGTTTTACATGCTTCTTTGCAATAACATGAATTTCGTTTTCTTGAACCTAATCACGCATAACTGTGATTTATTGTAATCTCAGGGCATATCCATAAGTTCCCGGATTTAATCAATAACGAATTATACGCGCATTTTCGTTATTGGTGGTTGATGTCCCGTTCAGCATAGTCCTTTTCCGAGTTCTTGCAGTGAGTTCAGGTTTCTTCCACTGCCTGAAGCACCAGTGGATCTGATTTTTTTAAATCACATGTAGGTTGGTCAACGATTGTACCTGAATTTCAGGAGTATCCTGGAAGAGACGCCTTGGTAGCTTCGATTTCATCCTCGGTAACAAGAAGTTATAAGGGTCAAAGCACGTTTTACTGTTCGCGTCCGCCTCTTGTTGGTCGTATTGAAACGAGGTGTCCATACCATGTGGTGGCCAAGACAACGCAGTCTCTACAGCAACTCGCTGCTACGGTCCGCGGCTCGATCCTCGGTAGGAGGAAGAGATTTTCTCTTCGTCAAAACGCATCAAGAACAACCTAACCTCCTGTAGACGGGGTAAAGCGGCCGGGTCGTGGTGCTGACCGCCCACCCCCTTCCAGCGCCGAGGTTAGGACACAGTGCGTCTGCACCCTCTCTGTGCTTCTATGGCACGTTACAAGAATAACTCTATCTTTCCACACCACGGTGTATGAATTTATTTGTTTGACTCATTCATACTGCACGACCAACCCATAACAACAGCCTTGATTTGGTCACTAGGACGGTATGGTGTGTGTGTGTGTGTGTGTGTGAAACCCAAAAAATTCACTTTTCACCCCGTTACGAGTAAAAGTCAAGGCCGACGGTTAGAAAAAAGCTTTTAATTTATTAGTGAATATTGTCTCCTTATATATAATGCGACTTATCTAGAGTAAACCATTAGACCGTCATTTGAACAGGAAATATGTATACGGTATACCAGGGTGCTGATAAGTCCTTAGCCCGACCAGGAAGGAAACAAAGCTCGGAAGCATGTCTGGGACGCGCGCGATTTCAACAACATCGAGACGCGAGCTGTCATCAATTTTTTTTTTTGCAAGGCAAGGCGCCGAAGGAAATTCACGCCTTTATGATAGAAAGATTAGCTTGTTTCCGTGCTGGTCGGGCTAAGGACTTATCAGCACCCCTGTTCAGTATAATGGACAGTATTTCATGTGTTTTGAAGTTTTGCTGCGCATCAGCCTTTACATACACAGCGTGGGTAGGCGTGGTTTGGGGTCGTCCTTCAATGACGTCAGACGATTTTGGCTCAATACTGACCTCCAACCCCTCTTGTCACATTTTGTCAAAAGTCTGCCCCCTGTCCAAAATGACGTCACAAACTTATGACCCCCCCCAAGCCACAGGAAAGTGAATTGCCTATGGAAAGTAGTTGCCAACGTTTAAAGCCAAAACACTTACCAGTCCGTACTATTTCACTAATGCACATCATACAAAACAATGTGCACGGTTTAGGTTTACTGGAACAGTGACGGCAGGCCGCCTTCTGCCCGTTCATAAGCCTAGCCAGCGCTGCACAGAATGGCACCGAAACTCCGCTCTTCTGGGTTATTACGCAGCGAATAGCGATTTCTTACCGACGTTTCGGGACGACTAATCGGTCAAGGAGGATGGGACCGATATGTTGTTACGAAACGTCGGTAAGAAATTACCACCACTCGTTGCGTAATAACCCAGAGAAACGCAGTTCTCAGCTACTTCGCGTCGGAAGCCTGAAATCACGCCTAAAATCTTACTGGCTATATTAAGACGCTCGTGGCGTCACGATATTTCGAATCCCCCCTCCTTCATCACACTTCAGAGAAGTTTTAACTCCTCCCCCCTCGGAGCGTTACGTCGTTTATGGAAGACCTCTTAGAAAGAGGTGGACATATGTCTACGGAGTGGAAACTTTGCTTTAATGGTGAACTCAGCCAGCATTTGCACTCGTATGAATTCCCTCTGCTATCATTAAAGGACTCCGCTTGGTTCAGTTGTCTTCGCGAAAACTGCCCGTAGTAGAAATCCGGCTCTGCGTGTTCTGACGCTGCAGCCTGCTCCCGTGTGCACACCATGAAGGCGTGTTGGGAAGTGGATGTGTAATACATTGCACTCATTCTGAACCTTGGTGAGTGGTCAGATTCAGGCCCTGGCCGTTCTACTGTTGGTGCATATTGAATAGGAGGTTTTGGTAGATCCCAGAGCCGGTCTCAGCGAGAAAAGAAAGACCTTCCGCAGCGGGGAATCGAAACACGGTTACTCAGTTACCTGGCCCGTAGCCTAGCCACTGTTCCTACTCGTTACAGATATTAGTACATAGATTACTTGAACTATACTGGTATGACCATGCGAGGCAAGGTGTGGGGCAAAGAAGGCGTAGAGACCCACTGAAGCTTGTATGTGCTGATAAGATTAATCGTGGTGAAAGTTTCTGCCGGCGCCACTGGCCTTTTACTGTGTGTGTGTGTGCCAGGGAGTGCCTGGTTGTGCTCGCACTGTTTCGGTTCAGATGCTGTTTAAATTACAAACAAATAAACAAAAGAACATCTGAAAGCCACCCAGTGAAAGACACACACAGCTGTCGGATCGAAGTAAAACCAAAATCCAATCATTTTAATTTGTAAACAACGCTATTTCATGTCACAGACCTGCAAAAGAGCCAAGTCATTTTTGTGTTTCATAATGTCGATGAGGTTTTCGATTTACAAATGCATATTTGGCTTCACTGATTTTGAGTTATAAGGTATTTCGTTAATTTTGTTCCTGTTTCGGTGTTTTTGGAATGTGTGGAAGTGGGATGTAGTGCTGACGTCAGAAACAAATAGCTGGAGGAAGAATGTTGTTGCTTCAGGAGCATTGGAAACACAGCCCACCTCCACACGGCGCAAGCATATCAAAACAGGATTCGCATTGACAAGACTGTACGTAGAACACAACATTGAGACGCGTTCGTGTAACCGTAGTTGTAGTGGACAAACAATGTTCGTAGCCTTGTGAATCTAGGATGGATTGCGCATGCGCGATATTGTCATTTGTTACCTGTCCGGCTCAGCAGTATTTTCCACTTTGTCTCATAAACGGCACGATTCTCTAAAACGAAAAGTTATTGAAAATAAAATGTGTGTTTTGATTTTCTCTGCAACTTTGTCCCGAAAAGTTTTCATTCTGAGAAGAAAAGAGCGAGATACGACATTAAATGTATATTGGTCTTAACGTAAAGTGCCCGTTATTCTTGTCAGATGTTAATGGAACTTGAGTTTTGTCGACAGATTTTCTAAAATGCTCAAATGTCGAATTTCATGCAGATCCAGTGGGGGCCGAGTTGTTCCATGCGGAAGGACGGACACAAACAGACAGGCATGACGAAGCTAATAGTTGCTTTTCGCAATTTTTCGAACGCGCCTAACGAGGCATTTATACTAGCATACTGCAGCCTCAGAAATGTGGATGGACATGAAGCATGTACACCCTCAAGGCTTCGTCCTCTCTGCCGTTGTGCTGCTGCCCTAGCCCAGCTCCAGCCTACGTAAACAAATCCAAAATGCAAGTTGCCAGCAAAGGTATCACGTGATTGTGATTATCAACGACCTTGCCACCAGAATGGGTAACAGCATGGTTGGCAATTGTAGACGTACTCTGGAGTGGGGAATGTGTGAATGTCGAGACGTGCCGGCGGCTGATCCATGACGCGTTTTTCTGTGATCGCATTGTTGCCGTATTAATATTTTTGTGTACTTTTCATTTATTAATTTCTTGTAACTGAGGAGCATGCCAGTTGCCACCTATTCTACCTACAGTGTTTCTTTCCTGTGGATGAGGTGTCCATCTGCGGTTGGAACGTTTTAACTACTGTGCATTGAATGTTGCCGACACCTGAAATAATTGTGCTGTATCATGCTGAGGCCTGCGGCTGCCTTTATCGTGGTCTGATTGTTTCGTCGCAGCGGCTACTGCTAATAGTTAAGTTTCCCGTCGACAGTTTGGCACAAAGAATGGTCCAAGTATGAGCTCCGATACTCATGACATGTCTAGGACTGGCTCGAGGACTGTTACGGGCGTTCTGTTATATGACATCGTGCAGTTTGGTAGATATGGGAGTTTCGGAGGAACGTGCTACGTATATGTTCAGGGAAGGCAGCAAGTTTCTATGAAATTTTGGTAGCTATCTGCCACGCTTCACGGCGTTACTTTGCACAACCCAGTAATCTAAATAAAACCGCGAGAATCGCGTAAAGTCGACCTTTGCTTATTAAAGTACCTCGCCATGAAGGCATGTGGGGAAGTGGAGGTATAGTCCCTGGGATTCTTATCCACGGCCCTCGACGGATGTGATTGATAAGCTACACGCTTCGGCCGCTTTACTCGCTATAATCGTGGACGAGGCGGAGTAGGCCAGAGGCCCTGAAACCCGTGTGGACGCTTCGCAGTAGAGATTCCTATATACGTGCGTAGCAGCAGTTCGTAACCTGGGGTCCACGGACCACCGCGTCCGTGGACTTGGATGGAGAAAGGATTACAACTTTATTCTCACTAACGTCTATCTGAAATTTGTGGGGTGGGTAGCGTAGTCGGTATAGCGACTGGCTACGGGCTGGACGGTCCGGGGATCGAATCTCATTGGGGGGCGAGATTTTCCGCTCCTGTCCAGATCGGCCCTGGGGCCCACCCAGCCTCCTGTACAATGGGTACCTAGTCTCCCGGGCATAAAGAGCGGCCAGGGCGTGACGCTGACCACTCACCCCCTTCTAGTGCACTTTTTTTTATTATCTGAAATTTCGATTTTATTCAATGACTAATTTTTGCAACAAAATAATTTATGGCCTCTAGACTCCAAAAATGTTACTTTCAATAAATCTCACTATCTCTATTGTATGCGTATAAATACATTTTTCTGAGAAGGGGTCCTTAGGTTTCACCAGACTGTGAAAGGGGCCCGTGACACAAAACAACGTCAACAACCCCTGCCGTGTAGGCAAACCCGTAGTTTACTCGCTGGCTGCAACATGTTGCAAGAAAACAGACAACTTCCACACATTTTGTCACCGAATGTCTGTGAGTTGTCGACAGTCGGACGTTTCAGTTTTTTAGTGTTGTGAGAAACGAAATTTTCACAGCGTGTCTCACAGTGCTATTGAATTTAAACGTAGGACCCTAGTATATTGTACAGAGTGGTCGTCGAAATGTGTGAATGTTTACCGTTTCGTACAGCATACTGTGACGCAGAATTCCACCTTTGCAAACCTGTTGAAGAGATGCTTATATATGGCCCGTGATTTAGTGCGTAAACTTCAGTACTAGGGCAACAAGTGACCGATTTTCACGAAATTTGCTGTATTGTGCTGTGCGATGCGACTGGTGACGTACATGTCTTCCAGATTTTTAGTAAACACTTGGCGGGGTTGTGATTAGTTGATTTTGTTGATTTAGTTGATTTTGTGTGGTACTTAACTATTCAAGGAATAGTGTGCTTTTGGTGAAGGTAACAGTTCTCAAATCGTGAAAGGAATTCCCCGCTTGTTAAGGAACCCGAAGGTTTATTACCGTGTTCACAACAGCTCGCCCCTTACCCTATCCTGAGGCAGACGACTCCAGTCCACAGTCTCCCATCCTATTTTTAACATTCATTTTAATAGCACCCTTCCTTTTACGTGCACTTCTTCCAGGTGGCCTCTTGCATTCGTATTTCTCCATCAAAACTTTGTATACGTATCTCGTACCCGAACCACAGGCCCCTCCCATCTCATTCTGTTTGATATGATCGCTCGGAATGATGTTTGGTGAAGAGAACAAATCACGAAGCTTCTTGTCATACATTTTCTTCCACTCCCCTTTCATTTCCCTCCTCTTAAGCCCAAATATCTTCCTCAGCCTACGGTAACACCGTCGGCGTATGTTCTTCCCGTCATGTGAGAGAAGGAGTTGCACACGCATACAAAACAACAGGTACATGTGGAGGATAGCTCCAGATGTACTAAGCAATTGCAGACAACCGGCAAGGGGTTGTTTGAACCCTGGGGCTTGGACGCGGGGCTAAAAACTCCTCACCGCAAAACCATCATGTTACGTAATGTTAAAACAGGAACTCGGATTTGTGTGGCGATGATGCAACTCTGATTGAAATATAGGTTTATAATGTCAAACAACTTGGCGACCGCCTGGTTGGAGGGGTGGGCCTATACGCCCAACAGAAAACACTGACACACAGTCCCATGACCAAGTGCTGTTAGTTGAATTGCTGTCTTCTCCAGACCGAAGCACAAGCACAGCTACCCGGAAACGACCATTCGTCGCCCTGAAGGTTACTTCTGGCAGTCGGATGGTATTGAAACAAGTACCCTATAATCCTTTGGTACCTTATTTCAGGTCCATACTAAACTGACAAAAACAAAACAAACAAAACAGAAAATGAGCGGAAACAGAGTGAAATTATTGTCCAAAAACACACACACACACA
>Ga0123355_10019735_pt1 | contig 10739 bp, 4 predicted proteins | sample TergutEmb28metaG_3_FD_89872 | JGI IMG/M metagenome (GOLD analysis project Ga0123355, IMG submission 89872) | Embiratermes neotenicus P1 segment gut microbial communities from Petit-Saut dam, French Guiana - Emb289 P1 | ecosystem: Host-associated > Arthropoda: Insects > Digestive system > Gut ...
AATAATTTATCTCAGTAATTAACCAACTTGATGAACAAAATGTTTGTTTTACAATAAGTTCATTTCAAGCCTCTACATGTTTCGAGCACATGTGCTCATCATCAGGAGGTCAAAATTGCATTAACAGCCTCTGGTATCATCAAACCTATAAGTGTGATGATACCAGAGGCTGTGTAAAACAAAAATTTTGTGCATCAAGTTGGTTAATTACTGAGATAAATATACTGAGATACACGGTCAGCAAAACATAAAAAAAATGATAATAATATTAATTTATTTACATGTTGACTCAAAAACCTAATTATCAGTTACAAATCACCTCTAATACGTACACGAATCTAACAAACGTACGTACATAAAAATTAAAAAAAAAAACGACAAATTACAAAACAAATTGTGCAATAAAATTAAATAAAACCATAATTAAGAAGTTTGTGTTCTCTCATTCATTCGATTTCCACTTGGGGTTATTGAATCCCAAGGCACAGTAAATTTCTCATCGTCAGTAAGTACTGAATGACATTTGTTTTCTTGTGTCCTTCTACACCTCACCAATAATGGCACCAACGATTTTCTTTATAAATTCAAGGTGAGCTTCCAATTATATAGAGTAATTAAATGGTCGCATGTCTTTAAGTTAGCCCAATTGTCTCAGTTCATCCTAGCGTACATCCAAGAATCTGGTATTAACAGCTTTAATACTAGAGAAACAAACAGTGCTTGCTGCTACTGCTGTCATTATCATCATCTCTCCATTTTCATGTGGCTCAGAACAGGCCCCAGGTTTGTCTCTGTTGATCACAATAAAGGACCTTCTGTTTCCATACTTGCAGAAATTATTTGACTAGTTGATTAACCACCAACTTCCTCAAAAAAGCCTGTGAATCGTAGACTAATTGTAGGTATCGTCATTATTATCTTCTTAATCTAAAACAAAAATTTTGTGTAACACTTATGAGTGGCACACACGAAGTTTGGCAACGTAGTTGGGGCGGTCGCTTAAAAGGGCGGACGGTTGTGACGTGGAATGATGGAGCGAACCTGGAAGAAAAATGAGAGCAGCAGAGAGCGACTGGGACAGGGAAGAAAGACAGAGAAACAAGACGGAGAGAGATGGACGCTGAGCTGGAGCTACGCATGGCATCACTTGATGGATTACAACGGCCTATTCATTGGGGACGGCGCCAGAGGGGGTTGGATTGAGGAAAAGAGGGGTTACAAAAGGAGAGAGAACACATGGAGGAGTGGCAACGTCGTATGTAAAACCCATGAGATAGAAAAACGGGAAGGGGTTGAAGGGATTGTAGGAGTCGCAAAACCGAAATGGGGAGAAAGGGGGTAGTTTTGATGTGTGTTGGTGGGTTGGTGATTATGTGTGTGCGTGCGTGCAACATTGCCACGATTTCAAATCCCAGCCAGTTCATGCTCTACTCACAACACAGACACCACCTTAAACACGGGCCCCCTTCAATTTTCAATTAAAAAGTATCGGAACACGGATGGCAGGGGCGCGTTTGACAGAAGGTCTAGCCATTATTAGTCGTATGTGTAATGAACTGCAAATAAATTTGGCACATCTCAAATTTTGAACAAGTTAAAGTTGTACAAGAGTCATCCTTCATTTACCGAATGGGTGGACTGGGTGCTGATGTTCGCCTCAATCATCCGTGAAATTACGGTGAGCTCATTTTTCGTTCGGACTTTTGACAGCTATTGCCATCTCGTGAGCAACTAACAAAACCACACACAAACTACCGTAGCATTGTTGCTCTCTACCACACCCGTTTGTGTGACGAATTAAATCACGAAGCTTGTGGTACCATTCGTAACAATATGATGTCATAATTTGAAACTTCTTTAAATTGGTTTCTATCCTACTAGTTTACGAAGGACTAATCAACAACAATGTTTTGTAACTCTTTATACATTAAATTAAATAAGTTACGCGAGGTTTCCTGGGCTGTGATTATTAACGTTATGGTCCTCTGGAATGTGAGGTCGTGCAGTCTATTTGCTTGTTACGAACGTGTCAGACGAATTCACACCTTCTTGTTCAGAGCAGAAGTGAGACGAATGGCAATGTATGTATGTAATAAAAGTAAAAGAGGGTTGGGACCAGGGGTGAGAGCCTGCAAATTGTCTCCCTTCCACTACCATGAAGATAAAAGCAAGAGATCCCTAGGAAAGGTGGTACGTATATACTAGAATGTGCAGAGTCACATCACAGAAGGAATAGCTCCGTTGGTATACGAAGCTACGGACTGGACGCCCCACGAATCGTGGTTTTATACATTCTATTCAGTGGGTATCTGGAATTAATTCGCAGGCGGGTTTTAAATTTTACTACTCAATTCCATACATATCCGAGGTTAAGAATGCGTGGAGTTTTAATCTCATTCCTCCATATTCCTTCATGGCGTGCACATTGACAATGTTACCTTGACCCTAAGTCCAAGTGACAGTGCGAACATTAAGTACAGACGCTCTGTCGACCTTCATCTTCTTACGTGTTCATATCCACACAATAAAATCGGAGCGAAGTTTATTAGCAATTTGTAAGCTATTTGCCTACGGATATTTCTTAATTGAGTCATCGATTGCATGCACATACTGGACTGCATCAGTATGGTTATTTATTAGTTTCAAAAGACAAGTGTCGAAAGGAGAAAAACCGTTAGTTATGCGAGTATTAGTACGGAAAGTTGGTTTCTCAATTTACACTGAAGAATAAATTAATACACTCATGAAACAATATAATATTTGATGAATTCTTAGTCGTCATTATATCCTTCTACAGCTTTTAACAGTATTTTAGCTACTGAAAAACGACTACCTCCTATGGGGAGGGGGGTGAGGGGAAATATTTACTCTTTTTCACAACAGGCCACAATGGGCCATGACATATATAAACCCAGTCCACAAGGCCGCACCTTATATGTTTCAGATCTATTTTAATATTTTTCTCTTATCAATTTGTACCTCTCCCAAACGAGCACTTCTCTTCATTCTAAGACAGTAATACTTCGGATCCGTCTTTCATCTCCCGTATGTGTTCTATATTTCCCGTCCTTTTCGCCATCCTTGTTTTGATAACGGTTGTAAGTGGATATCCAAAGAAACTAGAATGATACATGCGACGTCGTGTTTCATGGTAGTTAAGTACCAATATGCAACATCACAACCTTCTTCTAACCTGCAGAGAGTGACATCAGGTTTCTACAAAACTGTGATATTTATCTACCAAAATACACCGCTACTTAGCCCAGGAAAAAGCAGACCAGTACAATGGACGTCATGGGCACTTAATTTTCCTCATGCGAGAGTCCGCACATATATGAAACGTAGAATATATATATATATATATATATTTATAAGTGTGTGTGTGTTACATAAGTACGTGAACACTGTACGTCTCTCTCCCCGTGTGCATAATGTAATGTTTACGTTGCGATAGATTTTAATGTAAAGGTAAAGCAATCACATTACAGGCCTGGACAGGCCCTGAGGGTTCCAAGAGGCTGAGGTTCCCAGATATCAAGACAGTCGGCACATGAAGGTGATAAGTTTGTCAGCCCTACGCACCGGCCGCCCTTACTCCCCAGGAAATATTCCTGGTACTCATTTCTGTTAGAGGCTGAGTCGGCCTCAGGGCCATAGTGCGGCCGGAAAGATTATGTCAATGAAAAATTTAAGTGACACCATCGGGAATCAAACCCGCGACCTTCCAGCTTACATTTTACATGTAGTGTCAAAAATATAAGAGAATTTTTTATTCTTCATAAGTCATGATAATCTCCCTTCGTTTAAATTAAATCAACGGAATATCGTTATTCGTTACTGTAGTTTTGTGTACAGGATTATCTTTTTGTATGTGATGAAGGGACTGGTTACGTGCCAAGGCAGGAATTTACGAAAATGTTTAACTATTCATGAGTTACAAAACAATTCGTGAAAGATGTTTTGGACTCTGTGCATCGATAAAATGGTCGACTCCAAATGCAACAGTCATTAGTGCCTATTACAAGAAGTTGGTCGATAATAATAAAACGAAAGAGAATGTCGAACACCACAAAATTCACGAGTCGCTGTGAGCATTCCAAAATACTACAAAACAAAATTTGTTGCTGTTAAAAAGATGTAAATTTAAATCTTCATAACAAATGACGTGATGAGACAGAAGAGGAGAGAAGCGATAGTGGCTTATTTCATCGCAATAACGGAGCATCTCAGGGAGAAGCAGAGCAGCACCACAATATACCTCCTTCAGTCCAGTGTAGTTTCTCTACAGTGATTCGAAGGGAAAAGGATCTCCACGATAAGTAGGTTTAATGTTATTAGGAATGTACTATTTACTGCTTTAAATTCCACACATTATTCGTAAAGATAAATATGTAGGATACGTGAAATTTTATCCGTTCTCATTTGTACTTTTCACTAACATTTCAAAGTTTCTTAAGAACCACAAAATAAGTAACTAGAGTTTATGGAACACGGGCCTACATTTATACAAATAGTGAGATCTCTACGTCTGATGTGGCCAGTTTTGTATTAAAGTTTAACGTTCAAAGCTTCTTATTCTTCGCCACTAGCTCTACGGTCCATGTCGGAACCTGACCTCCTTCAGGATCAATTTCCAGGCGTCTCTGTTCCTAGCTATTTTTCTCCAGCCTCTAATATCCTTTTCCTTCAGATCATTTTCAACATCGTCCAACCGTGTCTTTTGGGTCTCCCCACGAATTATTTTCCTTCTGGGTATGCTTAAACACTTTCTTTACAGTTTGTAACATTCGAGACTGTTTACATGAATTCCGAGTTGCAAACATTATTTAGTTTGTGATATATATATATATATATATGTGTGTGCGTGTATGTGCGTATGTGTGTGTGATACAAACTCTGTTTCAAATATATAAACGCAAATGCACCATATATTTTCGAAAACTCTTTAGGTATTTCAGGATATTAGCGATAATTGTATTAAATGGCATTTTTTGACGTGGATGTTTTCTGATATTCAAGAAATTCAAATCCCATTGCGGAATGGGGATTAGTCTACTCGTATAATGCATTGTTCGTGATCTATGTGTGTGTGTGTGCGTGCGTGCTTGTGTGTATTGCACATTTGAAGCCTTTTAGTTGAATCCACCAAAAGGAAGAGACAGTGTGAGTCAACTTACACTTAGTTGTTGCTGGTGTAATGACTGCAGTGGTAATGTACAGGTTCAGACGTCTGTCCTATAGAGACCTTCCTTTATGTCGACGAGCAAGAAGGGATGTTGTGGAAATTTTGTTGGGTGAGGGAGATGAAATGAGGGTCTGAGAACAAGAGAAGAGAGTGGGAGGAAGAGGAAGACATGGATTGACGATAGCACATTATCACGGACATCAGTCAAGCGGTCTTATCACTTCCCACGTCTCTCCTTGTCCCTCTTCTTCTTTCTAGACATCCTCTTCCTTTTTGTCCAAACTCGTACCTTCCAGAAGTTCCTTGCAGCTTTTTGGTAGGTCCCTCCGGTTCTTCAAACTTCCAGGATTTTTTATACTTTCTGTGACTTTTACTTCTTTTTTTGTCTTGTATCCCTTCTCAGTTGTTGATCCCCTTTTCAACTTTTCGTTTCTTATACCCCCTTGAGTGACATTTGGGCTTGGCGTTGGTATAGAAATGTTTCGAAGGGTTCTGTTTTTTTGAGACAATTTTATTTTATTTCACTTTCTTCTGGGAGATGGGTGCTAAAAGTTTGGTGTGTTCCGTCACTGTTACGTCATCGCCTGATACGTTCCAACTCACAACGACATGTTAGGCAAGGTTTCTTCGTACTTGCCTGTTCTCGGAGGGAAGTTTTGGGACGAGAAATATGTTTTCTTGTCAGCGGAGAGGAAGATGGATTATCACTACTGCATGTGTAAGCTGTCCCCCCCCCCCCCCCACCTCCTGACTATAGATATATATTTCACTCACATACTCCCACATACACGCACACAGATAAACATTCGACATGATTCATCTCAAGCTTTTGACATGATTAATTTGTTTTTCAATACTCTGTTGAATATGCACAACACATCACGATATTCCGAGGTTGATACTTTCTCGCGAGTTTGAAAAGGTGTTGGTGTTAATAAATTCTTAAGTAATATGGCTAAGAATATGTAGCCCATTGGAACTTAATATAAAGGTGTCATATTGGGAGGCAACTACTGTCTGTTAACTGAAGAATAAAAACCAACTAGATGCCACTTATTATTTTATTGTACTTCTTATAGGCTCAACATGTTTCAGGCACTACTATACCCATCATCAGGAGCTCGCGACTATGATGTTGAGTACCACATTGGTCGTTTCGTTCTTGGTTTTATGTATGTTGGAGGTTGGGTGCGGTTAGGCTGGACTGGTGTCCGGGATGCAGGCTGCAGGATTATGCTATGAAAATTAAACTTTGTAGAACGGCTAAACGGAACTCCATTAATTGTTAATTTAATCTTTAAGTAAACGGATTCTTCAGATAAATTACTTACATGCTAAATCTGTAAAATGTAATGGCAATATAGGCCATATTTACCATCACATTATGTTACAAACACCCAGACAATAAAGACATCTTTATTCTGTTTCTGTCAAGTGCTGTATACTAGAGCTCTTTGCTGTGCAAAACAAGTTCATGCTTGATACGGATTGGCCGTTACATGTCATATTTCTTCCTTTCAGTTCTGATGGCAAATTTAAAACTCTGATTTACAAAAAAAGACAAAAAATAAATATGGAAGTAAAATTTGAAAGCACGAGTACTTTGACTTCATCTAACAAGTTTTGAGCGCTTTAATATTCACATCGTCTACAGTAATGCTTCTCAACGAATTGGCCGCGTGTTTTATATTCTTTTCTGTGCAACATAATATTTTCCTTTAAGCTTTTCCTAATCATTGTTTATTTTCATTACTTCTTTGAAAATAATTGTTTATGTAATGTATTTTAACGATGCCTTTATAAAGACTGCTATATGGCAAATGTATTTCTTCTCGGTACATATTCGTACTTAAGGCCTCACCACGAATTTTTCTAACGGGCTCCTTGAATTGGGACAGTTTTAAAGATTAGGTGGTGTTGGTTTCGCAGAATTAGTGATAATTATTGAGAGATCTGCGGTATCAGAAATTCGAACCACTCTGGTTTACAGTACACCTGAAAAGTCTGTCCGTAGTTGTAACTGATAGATTAATAACAATATAGTTAATGTGCCCTTGACATACAGACACAAACAAAGCTTACTAAAGGTGTTTGGAAGACATAATATAGACTAAGCATAACTGCTGGACATCTGTCTATACCAATATGTCCGACTGTCTAATGTTCGAATTCCAGCAGCGTGGGTGGTTGACATTTGAAAACCGTAGAAGAGGAATTTATACCATACTGAAGTGTATAAAGCGAAAATACATTTTATTTTGACTTCAGAAGGATGAGGAGAAGACAAACATCCAGGTAGTACTTTTGTGAAGGAAATGACATGAGGGAGAAGGTAGTAATGTCAATGAAGAGACCGGCAAGGCACAGACCAATGGCACGGGTTTTACGAATTTATCAAGGATGACAGCCATAGAAATGAAGTAATTTTAGTTCGACTCCGGTGCCTGACTTGGTGATCTGTCTTTGTTCAGATTGCCGACGTATGATGGCGATCTAATGGGATTCTTCTTCTTTCTTTTGTGCTCCTTTTCTTTTCCTTTATCTCGTTTTACCATTTTGCTTCACTTCATTTCTTCTGTCTACAATGTGCCTCATAACTTAAGAACCTTTTTTATGGATTTCGGAAAGCTGATGATGGTATTTTATTACTATCCTGTATTGTTCGAAGATAATTCTGCATCGATCCTCAGTGATTCTTCGCCTTTCTGCACCATTCATATGACCGTGAAAAGAAATAGAGAATATAAACGTTAAAGAATATAAGAACGAAGGGAAAATAAAGAAATGGTAAAAAAGAAACATATAGAACAAATGGTAAAAATAAGGAAGGAAGACAAATCTTAAAAAAACAGAGAGAGAAAAAACAAAAAAAAACTGGGTGAAGGGGAATGTAGGAGGTAGGGGTAACGGAAATGACAATTGAATTTGGAACTAAGAACGAAATTCTGAGAAGCTAAAATATCCTGAACATTTTCACTCGAAACTACGTTCGCCACAAACGCACTGCTTGTCTAACCTGCTGTCCTCACTGTGCTTGCCGCTTGCAATGATGTCTAGTAGCAATGAGTTTGAAGGGTCATATCTTCAAAACTGGAAAATGATGGTTTAGACTTTGTATTTTTCGGCAAAGATTAGGAAAGTTAGCCTGACCTTGAGGAGTGTAACCGAAACGAGGTAGGCATTAATACAAAGGTATAAAATTAAGAAAACCAAAATTTAAATCATTTCGTTCAGAGTTGCGTGCATTGCATGACAAACCAAACAATGTACGTTTAAACGTAATATTGAGGAGTGTTCTCGTGACCATTATTGCCGTAGAAAAACAACATTATTTCACTTTCTGAGTGTGTGTCTGTAGCCATAGTTGTCCAGCATGCAAAGCGCATATGTCCTATTATATCGTCATCTGTGGCCTGTCGGGCTTTCCCAAATTTTTCCACATTACTTCATAAACGGTACAATTTTCGGAACATAGTTTCCGAAGATAAAACATGTGTTTTGACTTTCTCTATACAACTTTGTCTGAAACATTTCTTATTCTAAGAAGAAATGACCAAGATATCATCGAAAATGTACATAGGTCTTATTATAGTATATTCGTTATTCTTGTATTTAAATGAAACCCAAAATTTCTCAACAGATTTTCGAAAACAAAAACTCAAATATAAATTTTAATGAAAACTTATTCAGTAGGAGTTGAGTTGCCCCATGGGGACGGACTGAAAGACAGACATGATGAAACTAATTGTCGCTTTTCCCCGTTTTGGCAAAACACATAAAAGACGATTTTGTTTCAGTCAGGAGAACTGAAAGGACAACATGTTTAATTATATTTAAACCCCGATAAGAGATATACTTTAGACGTAAGTAGTGCAGTTGTGACTTCCATATAAGTTTACATATTTTCCTTACAAAGCGCGCAAAATTTAAAATAAAATTTGCTTCTTTTGCAATAACGGTTTCATATGAATTTTTTATTTTCTGTCTTCATTTATTAGAGAAATGGCCTTAAAATAAAAGAAATAGTTTCCTACCGCTACAGTGACTTAATATTTCTAAACCTCTTCCATCATCATTTTAAATGCCTTTAGCCTTTGCTAGTTCTCTAAGTATAGATTAATTTATTATTTGTTCCTGTATATTAGAATTTATATTTATTAAATGATTTTATTTGGACTTCCTCGAAACATATCCAATCTAATTAGGACTTCATTGCCTAATTTGTTCAATTTTGTGTGCTACGTCACGGGTTATATACAGAGCTGTAAATTATAGATTATCACCTGTGGATTATGGAAGTTGTGAAGCCAAATGACCAGTTTGACATTCAGGTGACCGTGCGTCGTGATAAATTCTAATAATATAACCAACTAGATGCATTAGTTTCTCAAATTTATTTTTGGAATAAAACTCTACATGTTTCGGACAGTTCCTCTGTCCATTATCAGGAGTTTTTCACTGTACACACAGCAATGGTATATGTCATACAGCTGCGAGCAGGATCAGGACGGAACGTCCTGATTCTGCTCGCAAGCTGTCAGCAAACCTGTATGACATATACCATTGCTGTGTGTACAGTGCAAAACTCCTGATGATGGACAGAGGAACTGTCCGAAACATGTAGAGTTTTATTCTGAAAATAAATTTGAGAAATTAATGCATCTAGTTGGTTTTATTATAAGAATGAAGTAAATGGTCAGGTAATAGCAGGTTATCATTAGTGTCCTTTGGTTTGGCCTTTGGTGTGACCCATACAAACCGCAGATATTTACATGTAATATTTCTGATTTTTCTATTATAAGGCGGAGATGTGTAAGGTTTACAAGATGCATGAAGCGTGTCAAGTTAAACGTCTGTAGCATCGTGCTTTGACAACGGCGTCTGCAGGCTGCTGTGATATGAGAAACGTGCCGTTTGACATTACAGTTACGTTCCCAGCAGCGGCCTGCCTTCAGTTCTCTTAATATTCCCACTATGTCTTACTGTCACTCACAAGGTTTAGCAGCATCTGCGTCCAGCGCCATTACAGACAGACAGTCGGTGACGGTGATTCCTCTATAAAGATATTATCATTCAGATTTGTGCTACACAGGCTGAGAACTGGGTTGTTAGTACCCTGGATTGCTAAATATCATCAGGGGAGTAGAAAATCTTCAATTTCTCAGTTACTACTATTTTTACGATCAATTCGTAATTACGAAGTCGAGTGGTACCTATGCTTATGTCGGTATTGTAGCATCGATCTTTACTATAAGAAAGTAACTGCAAGTAACAGTGACTTGCATACGTTTGAAACTGTGGTTGCGTAGTGACCTTGAAGGACTGTAACTTATGAGAGTGCATTAATGGATGGGTTACGGGTGTAAATTAAAACTAAAAAAGACAATATTCGGAGCTTCCGTTTGAAATTTCAATGGTACGTAAATTATGGTTATTATTATTATCATCATCATCATCATCATCTCCTTTATGCAGGGTATTTATACTTATATTCCTGAGACAAACTATGTCCCTAGGGAATACAGTGTTGCAGCTATTCTGTTGTTACTATTCA
>Ga0123355_10019738_pt1 | contig 10739 bp, 9 predicted proteins | sample TergutEmb28metaG_3_FD_89872 | JGI IMG/M metagenome (GOLD analysis project Ga0123355, IMG submission 89872) | Embiratermes neotenicus P1 segment gut microbial communities from Petit-Saut dam, French Guiana - Emb289 P1 | ecosystem: Host-associated > Arthropoda: Insects > Digestive system > Gut ...
GCAAGCCATGTTTCATATTGAACCATCTCAAAAGTACGTTGATGATGATATTCAATGGTTCTCATATAACTACCATCTGCATTTCGGGCAAAAATCGTTAGTTCATGAACAACCGATAATGGATACGCTCCTTTTTCGATGTGCCAGATGTACGTTAACTCATCATCATTTTCAACGTAAAGATAGTCCTTAAATGTTTCAACCATTTTATGTGGTGTATGTACATCAAAGATGAATAATCCACCTTCATTTAGTACAGCATGAACACCTGCTATTGTCCGTCGTACATCATCTTCAGTTTCTAAATAATTAAGTGAATCTACTGCGATTAGCACGCAATCAAATCCAGATAAACCATCTAGTTCTCGCATGTCACGCTGGATGAAATGGGTTGCAATACCCTGTGCTTTAGCTTTTTCACTGGCAACAACAAGCATATCGGAAGATTTGTCAAGTCCAGTTACATCATATCCTAACTCAGTCAATGCCAAAGAAAGGGTCCCTGTTCCGCATCCCACATCTAGAACACGACACCCTTTCGGTAGATTTTCTTCAATTGTTTTGACCCACCACGAATAGTCAACATCAGCCATCATTTTATCGTAGTGATAAGCAAAATGATAATAACTCATTAGTCTAAAAGCTTCTCCATTGCTACACGATCAGCATCTCCCCAGAGCTTCTCAAGATTATATCTAACACGCATTTCTTCGTTAAACACATGAACAACGATGTCGCCAAAGTCAGCAAGCACCCATTCGCCACCGTGATGACCTTCGATATATTTTAGGGTGAATTCTGGGTCTGCGTCTAGATCTTTTAACTCCCGCAAAACCCCTGCAATGATTCGATCGTTTTTTGCAGTTGAAATGACCATGAAATCGTATAGGGGCGAATGATTTCTCATATCAAGTGCGACGATATCTTCTAAATGCTTACTGTCTAGTGCCATGACTAATTTTTTTAACTTGTTTAATTTTTCCATCTGATTTCCAACTTTCTTTTATTTAATATCAACATCCAACTCCACTACCCATTGACCTTTCTTTGAACTTCCAACATATTCAAGAATACCTACTGCATTAAGTGTTGCAATATGCCTTTTCACAGTAACAATTGATTTGCCTGTAGTTTGTGCAATTTCCTGACGTGTTATCTGAGGGTTTGCACACACTAATTCTAATACTTCAATTTGTGGTTTTGATAAGTTAAACTTCTCACTAATTTCAGTTAATTTAGCACGATTTTTGGGGCTCATTTTGGGGCTCATTTTGGGGCTCATTTTGGGGCTCATTTTGGGGCTCATTTTGGGGCTCATTTTGGGAGTAGCTTTAAACAAATTAACCCTAAAAGTATCACCAATTTCGATAAATTCTGGATCAGGCAAACCATATTCTTTTGCTCTTGCAATAATCCTCCTAATACCAGTTCCCCATGATTCAACAATTTCCATGCGCCTAAATATTTCAGCAATTGCTTTATTCCTAATCTTAGACCGTCCACTCTTAGCTTCTTCAATTGAAAGCCCACCATACAACATTCCAGGAGATGTTACTTCAACACGATCATCATAAATGGCAACTTGCACACATGAACTATCCATGAAATTACGATGTATCACAGCATTAATAATCATCTCGCGTATTGCTGCAGTCGGTAATTCATACTTATCTTCACGTACCAGCTCCTCTATTTCAGAAGAAAGTCTAATATTGCGTAAAACAAAGTGATAAGCTTCTTCTATTTGTTCATAAAGCGGTCCAGTACAATCTTTCTTATCAATAAAAACATCGCGATCAATTCCCTTAAATAATGCACATTGAATTCTAGAAAAGCGAAAGTAATTGCTTGTAAGGGCAACAAAAGCATTAGTCGCTATTATTTTATTTTCTCGTGGCCTTAATATTCTCCAGTTCAGCAAATGCTCAACCAGAATATCTGGCACATTCTTTTTATCTTCAGCAGTAGTTGCCGAACGAATCATATATCTTTTGATATCATCACACAGCTTATCTACTGCTGTTTCAGTAACAGAATAGTCAATACAAGCTAATTCATCCCAAGATAAATTTGATCCTTCTAACTCCAGTTCTTTGATCTTAACTTCATCAGCTGGTCGTGAAGTCCCAGCAATCCGAACATAAGTTCCTTTTTCTTTTCCGACATTTTTAAAATAGTATGGTCGACTTGAACCAGGATAAATTTTAATAATAATGATACATTTATGATCAATTGATTGAAAGGAAATATCTGGTATTATTTGTGGTTCACAATGATCTGACACAGCATTTGCAATCTTATCAATAATTTGAAAAACTTCTTTTTCATTAACACCAATAATCTCGCGTGTCTCATCGTCAACACCAATGATAATTTCACCACCACTCGTATTTGAAAAAGCAATGACAGTCTTAACATATTTGCTACTGTCTTTTGGTAGTTGAACCTTAAACTCAATATTTTTCGACTCACCTTGAATAATATCCTCAACTGTCATGATTTCACCCACTTTCTATTTCTCAATCAATTTCCGATAGTACTCATACGCATCCAATGTATCTGGATGCATTCCCAACTCTGATCCTGAGTTTTTCTCAACTTTCTGCTTCAATATCTCATAAACTGCTAGGTCAAGATCTCCCCAGAGTTCACGCACAGCAATAGCCCCTTCAAATTTCCGATTAGGCTCTGTATAATCTGCAACAAAGATGACCTTTTCAAGTTTAGACATTTTAGGACGCCCCGTTGTATGATACTTGACCGAATTTAAAATATCAACATTCTCAATGCCAAACACCTCATTAGCAACAAAAGCACCCAGTGGCGCATGCCAAACTTTTGTACTATGTTCAAGATAAACCTGTTCTCCTCTTTGGATAAGAATTTGTTTAGCTTCTTCTAGGTTCTGCTCTTTCACAACATCATGAACAAGTGCTGCTAACGCTGCATCATTTATATCTACACCATGATGCCGTGCCAGGATTTTTGCTGTTTCAACAACCCCAAGGACATGTCTAAATCTTTTTTCAGACATGCTGTTTTTAACATAATCTTTAATCTTATCTAATTCCCAACACATGATCAGCTAACTCCTTAAAAAATCGATGGACGCAAAGATACACCTACCCCAACTGGCGCATGCACATGAATTTCTTGCTTCCCACTTGGCACTGTAATAAATCCAAGTCCAGAAATCACAATATCTACTTTCTCATCTCTCACATTAAAGACATGACGTTTGAATGGGCGTAACCCGTCTTCATCTTTGATCACTGGGGTTAATAATGTTCCAGCATGGCTTTCCCATAAATGATCAGCATTTTCAAGTTTGGTTCGGTGAACCTTCAAATCATTTGAAAAATGCGTGACAAATCCAGCTCGCGTACCACTGATAAAATCAAATCTGACTAATCCACCTACATATAAAGTCTGCTCTGGATTAAGCTGATAAACACCTGGTTTAATCTCTTTTTTTGGTGTAATCACTTTAAAGTCTTTTTTATCAATGTAATGAACCAATTGATGTTCATTAATAATCCCCGGAGTATCAATAATTGACGAGCTTTTATCTAATGGGATTTCAATAATATCAAGGGTCGTACCAGGAAAATGAGAAGTTGTAATTAAAGTTCCTGAAACACCAGCGAATTGACGAATTAAACGGTTAATGAATGTAGACTTTCCAACATTTGTACAACCGACGATATAAACATCACGACCTTTACGATAGTTGTTGATCATCGCCATTAACTCATCTATACCATGCCCTTTCTCTGATGAGATAACTTCAATATCTAGCGGTTTAATTCCCATATCACGCACTTCTTTATTTAACCAATGTTTGATTTTTGCCTGATTAACCGATCTAGGAAGTAAATCAATCTTGTTGGCTGCTACAATCAAATCATTACCACCAATATGTCGGATTAACCCTTTAACAATGGTTCCTGTAACATCAAATACATCAATTAGGTTAACAACTAGTGCATCTTGATCGGCAATTCCTTGCAATATTTTTAAAAAATCATCACTTGTTAATTCTGTATCAATCACTTCATTATAATTTTTCAAACGAAAACAACGTTGGCAATAAACAATATGATCATCACCCTTATTTAAACTTGAAGCTGGTGTATAACCAACTTTTTCTTTATCCTCGATTTGGATCGTAACACCACAACCGATACAATTTAATTCTTCCATTCCCGATACCTCATGTTTCACAAATTTTAAAATGACCCTATTCTATTGAATTATAGTAGACTCATTTGTATATATCCCATTTTCTTCTTATCTTGATTCTTATCAATTTCACTGTTTGCCAAGTTATCAATCGTTTTCTCACCCTTATCATCTAAACCTGTGCCACCTTGTTTGATTAATGCCTGATTTCCCTGATAGTTCTTCTTATCCCAAACATATATTTTACACCACTTATTTTTCAAGGCTTCTGTTGCACCCGCCCAAGTACCACCTTTTCCAAAGTCTGACTTTACAACAACAGTTCCACATGATTGTGCGTAGATAAATTTATTTCGATCCATCGCAGCAACAACAAACGAATTTCTATACTTTTTGGCAAAGGGTGAAACCGCACTATATAGTAACAGTTTACCATCTAGCAATTGTTTCAAAACGGCCCGATCTTTTATCTTTTTTTCAAGACCATCTGCCAGAAACTCAATGGCAAAACCACCATTATCAATGGCATAAGTGGCAGATATTGAGTCAACCCCTTTTGCTCCACCAGACACAACTCCAAATTGACATAATAGATTTTTATCAATCATTTTTTCGATCCAACTTTGATCTATATCCGTGGTACTTCTTGATCCCACATAGCCAACATACTTTCTTTTATTTAAGGTAGGATCACCACAATAGTAAAACAATGGTGGACACTTATCGCCTAATTTTTGAAAAAGATTAAATGGGAAATCATCATCAAAAATCGTTGTAATTTTAATCCCCATTTTCTCCATCTCTTTAACCTTAAAGGAGACAGCTCCACTTCTTTTTATCAAAGTTTGCACTTCTTGATCTTCTGATTCAATTATATTGTCGATCGAGTCACTACATTTGTGAAATAACTTCCAAAATTTTGCTCTGGTTAAAGGGGAATAGCCATCATTAAATTCACCACATAGGATTGTTAGGTATTTTGATTTTTCATTCATTAACTGTATCCTCCTAATTCACTACTATCCGCTAAACAAAATGGGAAAACGACATTTGCTCCAGAATTTTTTAAAAACCATCCGCATACCGTCAATGTCCATCTAGAGTCCACGATATCATCAATCAAGATCACATTTTCAGAAATAGGGATATTACTTTTTAGTTTAATGGAATTCAGTGCATTCTTTGCTTGATGAAAAGAGTTCTCCATTTCTTTCTGTTGTGGTGATTTCAACTTTTCAAACAGATCTAAATATTGCAACCCTAATCTATTGGCTACCTCTAAAGCAAAATGATCAACCTTTTTGCTTCGACAAGAAGGAACGTTTGTAATGGCAGTGATTGCAAGCTGATTGATCTGATTTTTCAATATTGAAACTGATTTTTCGATTAATTCTTCACTATATTTATCTGCTTGATACTTATCATGTACGACCATCTTACCATAGCCAGAATCACCATATTTCCCTAATACAATCCCTATCTCATTTTGATGTGAAAGCTCAATTTTATTCTTACCATCCGGACCTGCTACATAGCTAGGCCATTTTTTTCTAGGATCAATTTTAAGATAGCGCGAATTCAGATACATTTGTACATCATGAATTTCTTCTGCAGTAGGTGGTAGCAACCAGTTAATAATATAATTTCCTGTACAATTATAACATTTCCCACAATGAGTGGCATCTAAATCATCAAGTGCATTTACAACATACTTACTTAAACATTCCTGGGTTTGAATGTAATCCTTCATCAAAGCTTTTTCGTGATATTTCATTTGTTTGATTTGATCATAATGATTTCCATTATAGCTGTACGCTGTTGCTGAACGATAGTATTTTGATCGTTCTTTATATACGTATCCTTCATTCTCTAAAAATGTTAGAAATTGACTTACCTTTGACCTTTTTAAATTGCAATACTGCTCTAGTTCAGCTATCGTTAAACCATCATTCTTTTCTAATGTTCTAACTATTATCTGAGCTTGTTCCTCTGTCGGAAATGCATTTTCGATAAAATAATTGAGAATGCTATCATCTTCTTGTCCTGTCATTAAATAGCAATAAGCATTGGGAATACTACGACCAGCACGCCCAATTTGTTGATAATATGAAACAACTGAACCAGGTTGCTGATAATGAATGATAAAACTAATGTCTGGTTTGTCATAACCCATACCAAGTTTAACGGTTGCAACCAATACTTTAATCTTATTCTCCATCAATCTTTTCTCTGCTATAGAATTTTGTTCATCTCGCATAGCATCAGAATAGTAGGGCATGGCTTCTATTCCATTTTCAGTTAAATAATTTGTCAAGTTTTCACAATCTCTTCGAGTTAAGCAGTAGATAATTCCTGAACCTGGGAGTATGGGAATATTTTTCTTCATCCAAGCATAACGTGATGCTGCTGATTCCAACTTCAAAATTTCTATATGCAGAGATTGCCTCGTCAAAGGCCCTCTCGACACAAACACCTGATCACCAAATTGTTGCTTCAAATCATTAACGACACGATCATTGGCAGTTGCTGTTGTTCCTAAAACCGATACATTTCGTGGCAATAATTCAATAATTTTATACAAATTACTATAATCCAATCGGAAATCATGTCCCCAATCAGAGATACAATGACATTCATCAATCACAAACAATCCGATCTCTAATCCCCCAATAATGTTTTGCACTTCTGCCTTAAATAGGGATTCTGGCGTGATAAAAAACAAATCATATTGGTTTTGCACAAGATTTGTGATTATTTCCTCTCTAGCTTCTTTACCCTTAATGGTAGAATTCAAAACGCCACAATTAAGCCCTAGTTTATTGGCAGCTTCAATTTGATTCTCCATTAACACTAACAAAGGACTTATAATAAGAGTCACACCATTTCCTTTTCGTCTATTTAGTTTTGTAGCTATAAAATAAACTAAAGATTTCCCCCAGCCAGTTTTTTGAACTACCAATGTCCTTTTATTCGTCAATGTAGCTTCTATTGCTTCATACTGACCTTCACGAAAATTAGCATACTCTCCGTAAAGTTCTTTAAGTATACTCATTGACTCATTAAATATTTGGTTATTCATATGCTTGATCTCCCTCCAAGTTGAAACATTTAATTAATCAACTCAAAAAATTACACCTCAATATGTGGTGGCACTCGCATCCCACGCTTCTTAAGTCCCTTAACAATTCTACGCTCTATTTTACGATTAAACTTCGTAATATCCTCATCAGCTGACAGTTTAACAGGTCGCACAAGAATCGTATACAAACCACAACGCCTTGATACGGCAACATCTGTTAATAACTGATCACCTATAAAAACTACTTCATTCCTGTTGTAACCTTTCATATATTTACGCACTTTAAAAGTAAGTGGTTTATATACAAAGCCATAAGCTTCAATATCCAAATGCTCAGCAAAAATTCTAACACGCTCAGCATTGTTATTTGAAGCAATTTTCACGGCAAAACCTATGTCCTTTGCTTTCTTCAGCCAATCTAACACCTCTGCCGTCGGTACAGGAGCATCACTTCCCACTAAAGTGTTATCAAGATCTGTTAAAATCAACCTTTTCCCCGCTTGGTATAATTTTTCTAAATCAATATCGAATATACTAAGGGCATATTCATCGTATGTAAAATATTTAAGCATTACAATTCTCCTATTTTTAGAGATTATTTTATAATCTTTGCTCTCGGATGTGCATCTTCAATCACTTTCTTCAAATGTGACTTACTAATATGGGTATAAATCTGCGTCGTTGAAATATCAGCATGTCCAAGTAATTCCTGAACAATCCGCAAATCAGCGTCGTTTTCAATCAAATGTGTTGCAAATGAATGACGTAACTTATGCGGCGATACTTCCTTCTTAATCCCAGCAAGCCTAGCCTGTTGTTTCAAAATTTTCCAAAACCCCTGTCGCGACATCCTACTCCCAAGCCGATTTAAAAACAAAGCATCCACCTTATTCTCTTTTAAAAGCATCTGCCTCGACCCTCGTAAATAGATTTCCAGTGTTTTGATGGCAATCTCCCCGATCGGAATAATCCTTTCTTTAGAGCCCTTTCCCATGCAGCGAACAAACCCCATCTCTAGATATAAGTCAGATAAATTCAAATCAAGCAATTCTGATACGCGAACACCAGTTGCATATAAAAGTTCAATCATTGCTCTATTACGAATATCATTCGGGGAATCATCTGTAAAACTATCAAAAAGCCTAGTCACTTCTTCTAAATTTAGGACGGTTGGTAGATTTTTTGGCAACTTTGGGCTTTCTATCAACTCACATGGACTAGCTTTAACCTGTCCTTCTATTAACAAGTAATTATAAAATGCACGAATGGTTGATAAATGGCGCGACACTGTTGTCGCCCGAAATCCACGGTCATACAAATGAGCTAGATATTGTTGTAAATCTGATTTATTTACATCTTTAACTGCTCGCTTTTCAGTATTCAAAAATGTAAAAAATGATTGCATATCAAATTCATAACTTTTAATAGTATTCTCACTTAGCATAAGGTCAATGAGTAAATAGTTTAAAAAGCCTTCTAATATGTTTTCTGATTGCATCCCATTCCACCTTTTCTATAGTAACTCTTTTTCTCAGTAGCGATTAATAACTTCTCCATGCTCAATCAAATCCCTAATAATTGGTAACGCCATGTTTATCGAAATCGAATATGAGGTTCTCTGCCAATCAAAATCGGGGAAAATCTCCTCCCGTAAAAATGTACCTGCAGTATTAATTCCCACAACCTCTCCAGCCAAATTAATCAAGGGGCCACCACTATAACCTGGAATAATCTCTGTATCAGTCTGCAAAAAAGTCATCTCCCAATACTGTGGTCTATTATTTGAAATAATCGGCAACCTTATAACAGTCTCACGTTGCAAAACACTTCCCACAGCTACATAATCTTCAAATCCAAATATAAACGGACTTGCCATTGCAATCACAGTCTCACCAATTCGCAAATTCGCAGAATCTCCCATCATCACCACAGATGCTGCTATATAATTATCAACACGCAAAATTGCAAGATCAGTATAAGTATCAACACCGACTAGCACTGCATTTAGTCGAGTCTGTTTTTTATTGTTAAACACAACCTCAATATCAGACCCATGACGAACAACATGTTCATTCGTCACAATATAAGTATTTCCATCACGAACACCATAAACAAATCCAGAGCCTTGACCATCAATATGCTGAATTCCGACAATTGACTCGCGAGCGAAAAGGATAGCTTCTTCTTGCATCACTTTTGAATCTACCGGCTCATCTCCAACTCCACCTCTAATATAACTGAATTGCATACTACGCACTTGTAAACTCGTAATAGTTAAGACATCATTATCAATAATAGGTTGCCATCTTTCTGTCATATGAGGAAAAGTCATGCGTAATTCATCATCAATAAAATCCCATTCAAACGATTCCGTTTCGGTTGAAAATCCACGAGTTCCTGTGCCATCCCCTTCAAATACATAGATATAAGTGCCATCTAAATCCCACGACCACATACCTACAAATTCGCTTGCATGAACCACATTAGTTACTCCACCTAACCATCTAGTATAGATATAGATCTCATCATCCGCTTCTAAATTAGAAAGAACAAGAAGCTCTTCTCCAAAGTTAACTCGCCATCTTTCTGTCATATAAGGAAAAGTCATGTGTAACTCATTATCAATAAACTCCCATTCAAATGATTCCTCAGAATTTGAAAAAATTAAATACCCGTTCCCATCCTCTTCAAAGACATGAATAAAGTTCATATCTGAACTCCAAGCCCATCTACCAATAAGTTGCAACTCATCTCCTTCTGTAAGCCTAATATAACTGAATTGCATATCAAGCTCTTGTAAGCTCGTAATAGTTAAGACATCATTATCAATAATAGGTTGCCATCTTTCTGTCATATGAGGAAAAGTCATGCGTAATTCGTTATCAACAAATTCCCATTCAAACGGCTCCTTTGTATTTGGAAATCCACGAATTCCTGTGCCATCCTCTTCAAATACATAGATATAAGTATCATCTAAATCCCACGACCACATACCTACAAATTCGCTTGCATCTAGGGTTCCAAAATCACCATTCACACTGCAACCTGCTACCAAAAAAAATAAAATAGATATCCCTAGCAGCATTAATACCTTTTTTAACATACTTTTTAAAAGCTCCTCTCTTATCCTCAAAAGCCTAAAAACATTTTGGCTTATCATTTTAAATTCAGCTTGCCTGAACATCAATTTCTTCAATTATACCACAATTTCACAAGTATTAGCAGTATAGAATAAATAATTTTTCATAAAAAATGCATTCCTGAAATGTAGAATGCATTTATGTGTTAATCAATTTTTTAATGCTGAATATATTATTGTATATTGTAGTAGTATTTGGATGGTCTTTCCCTAGTACTTTTTCCATAGTATTTAAAGCCTTTTGATACCACTCCAGTGCTTTAGTGTAGTCTCCCTGCTTACCATAAAGCCCTGCGATATTGTTGTAGGTGATGGCTGTTGAAAGGTGATCTCCCCCAA
>Ga0123355_10019739_pt1 | contig 10739 bp, 5 predicted proteins | sample TergutEmb28metaG_3_FD_89872 | JGI IMG/M metagenome (GOLD analysis project Ga0123355, IMG submission 89872) | Embiratermes neotenicus P1 segment gut microbial communities from Petit-Saut dam, French Guiana - Emb289 P1 | ecosystem: Host-associated > Arthropoda: Insects > Digestive system > Gut ...
GAAAAAAAAATTACAACACTCACAGCCTATGCAGCGAAAGTGACTTTAGCGTTAGTTCCAACCTATGCCAATGCCTCCCAAGCGGACTGTTTACTTCAGGTTCTAACTAATATTTCGTAAATGTCTCATCTGCTATGCATGTTATATGCCCCACCCATTTCATCTATCATTTCATCGACCTAATAATATTTGATGAGGAGTAAAAATTATAAAATTCCTTAGCATGGAATTGCTTCAAGCCTCCTGTTACTTCCTTTCTCTTAGGTTTTTACACGCTCCTAGCACCTTGTTCTCAGACATCCTCAAAGTGTGACAAACGCAGTTACAAACTCATGTAACACAAAACGTAAGTCAAAAATTACAGTTTTGTACATTTTAGGCTTTACGTTCTCAGACATTAGACACATGGTGTACTAGTTAACAACAGGACACCAGACAGAAGGTTGGAGACATGGAAAAACTTTATATGATGGAGTATTTCTCTTAATTTATTCTGCAGACCATATGTCATGAAACAGGATTACTTCATGTTGATACTAAAGATTTCTTATACCTCAAGCAGTCGAAATTTTCAGACATGGGATCTGTTTATTTGTCGAAGATGCGAACTTCCCTTGTTAATTTTGTCTTCATAAACGTACGGCATGGAGGTTACGATTATATTCTACATTTGCGTTGCATTCTTCTACTTTAGTAACATTTAGGCAGGGAAGAGCAAGAATTATGAGCGACTGAGGGAAACAGCAGGTGGTATCTATATTTCTGTACACCGTGAATTATGAATCATGGCGATATATCAGATTTTTCTCTGATCTAAAAGTACGCAATCATTTGACAGTTCCTATGGGCGGGTACAGATATTAACGGGGATCAACCACCACGATAAATTACACGGGCCACTGCGGGCTAGATTTGATATCAAGCTCGGAGTTCGTGCAAAGGTACCAGGATATATTTATATCAGAATTCAATCTCCAGCACATTATATTGAAGATCAAAGTTTTAAAATTTTTACAATTACAATCTAACAAATAAAATAAAGGGCATTAACTAACCAACCCCACGTAGCAAGTCCTTCTTCAGCCGCCAATGTTTCCATAGCTAGTCTATAAATTTCCTACAATTTATGGATCGCGAAGATTCATTACCGTGCTCACAAAAGCCTGCCAGGTCAATCCAGTCCACGCCCTTGCCCACCATTTTAAAATGCATTTTAATATTATCCTCCCATCTACTCCTAGGCCATCCAAGTGGTTCTTTCCCTCAGTGTTCCGCAACTATCCTCTCCTCCATACAGGCCACTGCCCAGGCCATCTCATACGAGTACTTCTTGATTTGAACACTTGAGCAATATTTAGTGAGTACAGTTTACGAAGCTCCTCATTATGCATTATCCTCCAGACCCCTATTATCTCCTCCCTCTTAGACACACATAAAATAAACGGCATCATTACCAGAAATGGCAAGCGAATGTTATAAACAGGGGTGCACAAATGTCCCAAAGAATAGGAACCACCTCAAAATTTCAGGCGCCAAAATGATGACATGAAGCGAGTTCCATACTGAGGATGCACAAATATGTGGTGCCACTGTACAAAATTTAGCCATTACAAACAAATTTATAAAGTAATGACAATGAAAAGAAACCAAGTCTGAAATGTGGCAGTACGGTCCGGGCATGACGTAAATCTGGAAGCAGAACATATGAGATTGACACATACGAAGGCGTATGTCCTACTGCAAGATTAGATCGCCAAAGATACGCAGTCGTCAGTAACGAAAATCCATTAAGACTAAAGTCTTCTGGGATATCACGCCGTGTTGACTGGTACACAGTTACAGACTTCTGGAATAATTTTAGTACCTCCATCTTCATGATGAAGCAGTCAAAGACCAATGCTTGACCATGAAGATGGAGGCACTACGACCCTCCGAAACGGCGGTAACTCTTTACCGTTTGACATAACGTAACATCACAGATGGCTTATATCTTCAGAAATACTGCTGTGAGTACCTCAAATATCGCAACAAACTTGTTTCACTCTGAAACTGAAGACAGCCAGAAGAATTGGCTGCAACGCATATGGAATGAAAACGAACAGAATATCGAAACGGACACTGCGATGAAAAATGTAATGGATGAAGAATCCTTCGAACCCGAAAAAAGTGAAACAAATTAAGCCCAATGTACACAACCCTACCAGCCTACCAGAAACTACAAAACAAATCACAATGTAAATCCCATGACCTACAATGCGGGGCAGAAGAGAAGACTTAGCACATAACGATTTAAAAATGTTAACTATTACTGTACATAAAAAATTAACATTATCCACAGATGTAAACAAACAAACAAATAAACAAACAAACAAAAGAAACTGGGACTGATCAGGTATAGCACGATTAACTTGGTCATGCAGGCAATCCGCGGTTAAAATGCGTACCACCTGCAACCAATAACCAATTTACAAACCTTCTCAGCCTGCTAGCTTCAAAAGTGATGAGCCATTGAAGTAAGCAGTGACGAACTTGACATTCAGAGGGCCGTGCATCGTGATATACGTATTCTTACAATAAAACCAACGAGATGCACTAATTGCTCAAATTTATTTTTGGAATAGAACTCTACATGTTTCGGACAAGTTTTCTGACCATCATCAGGAGTCTAGTACTGTATACACAGCAATAAGTATATGTCATACAGGTTTTGCTGACTGCTTGCTAGCGGGATCAGGAGTTCCGTCCTGATCCTGCTAGCAAGCAGTCGACAAAACCTGTATGACATATACCTATTGCTGTGTATACAGTACTAGACTCCTGATGATGGACAAAAAACCTGCCCGAAACATGCAGAGTTCTATTCCAAAAAATAAACTTGAGAAATTGGTGCATCTCGTTGGTTTTATTATAAGAAGTAGCAGATTCGTTTAAAATTAATTTTTCGTGTAGACTTAACATACAGCCTTCATATACAACTGATTTACGACTCGCATAATAACAGCGTAATATTCACACACGATGTTTATGTACACTCTTCAAGATGCAACTGGTTTAATTTCCCGAAATTACTCATATAGGTCCATGACGGAAATGGTCTTAGCACGCGTAATTTATGTCTGTTAACAACATTTCATGATTCCTCGCCTGATGTAAGAAGCATTTTAAAGATTACGTACGTAAGAGTTTCGCCGAAAAGTCTTTAAAACCCGGTTTCGCAATACAGCATGTTCTTATTCCAAATCGATTATGACGACCACGCGTTTTGTTCCGAAATACAAGTTAAAGTGTGAGGAAAGCAAGTATGTTAAGTTAAAGTATAACGTCATTCCAAAATTAATAGGATTATCTTATTGCATTCAAAACTCTGGGGTGTACATGACAACATAAAGGTAAAAGGTCAAAAGGACATAAAACGGATCATTAATTTTTAGGTAGGGCCACGAAGATCCTTAGGGCGAGTAGAGGTATAGCTCTACTCTTTCTAGGACCTCGGCACTAGATGGGGGTGGGGAGTCAGCCCCACGCCCCGCCCGCCTCTACCCCCGGGAAAGACCCGGTACCCATTGTACACGAGGCTGGGTGGGCCCCAGGATCGGTCTGGACAGGTGCGGAAAATCTCGTCCCCACCGGGATTAGATCCCGGACCGTCCAGCCCGTAGTCAGTCGCTATACCGACTGAGCTACCCGGCCCTCATTAATTTTGTACCACCAATAAAGTCGTGCCATGTATTCTTGTGCAGTAAATTGTTAGACAAGGAATAACCCACAAGTAAATTACATAATGCAAAGCACGGGCTAAATAGCTTTCAACACGTGTAAATTCATTACACATTCACATCTAAATATTACAAAATTTGATTATATAAATTAATATTTTTAAAAACCAACAAAATGCACCAATTATAATAAAATAAAATCGATCACGAAAACTTCATATCAGGTGCCAACTCCTACAAGTTTCGGAACCATGCCACTATCTTCAGCAACATAGGTTCGTAGGTCCAACTAATATTTCAGGTATTATTCACTCACATTCCATCATGAAAGTTAAAAGTCTCAAAATGTTCAAGTTACAAATTACACAACCACACTGTTGCATCAACACTGCCAAACAGTGACAAGCCTCCTCTATTACACATTCACAGCCGTACTACTTCCTGGGCTGTGTGCACAAACATCCGTGGCCAAATACGCTCCCAAAGGATCTCATCCTGTAAAACCTCACAATTTGACAGGAAGTGTAACGGCTACGAATGTGTAATACAGGAGGTTTGTCCCTGTGTGGTAGTGCTGATGCAGCAATGTTAACCTAATGGCGTCACCTTGGTGCAAAAACATGTAAGGGTTGGAACCTGGCATAAAGTGCGTTTAGTGATCTATTTTATTGTATTTTAATTGGTGCATTTTGTTGGCTTTTAAAAATATGCAGTGTAAGAAAACGCACCGTGTGGACAACATTAAAATTTTAGAAATTAAGTTTGGAATATGATAAAACTGTAATGACAAATTCAGGAACACAACTCAAACATGAAACCTTATTTGTACAGCAGTAATTCAACACGGCTTAGTAATGATAAATAATGCACTGAGATTTATGAGTTAATAAGTACTTTCCCACATTTGAAAACACACATATAATCAATTACTGTCTGCCCTGATGGCCAGAACCTAGTTTCACTGTGCACGCCCAAATTAATTATTTTCAAATTAAATCCTGTGTATATTCGCTATCTCTGTCTTGCCTGATATACGTAACTCGCCCTCTGAAACTTGGTTTCTGTAAAACGTATTTCATGTTTATCGTGCTGCATTTGTAATTCAAACTTTAGTAACCAAGCTTCTGTGAGTATTAATACCAAAATACAAGTCCATTTTGTTTTCCAAGCATTGTGGCTATTGGTAAGACACTACAGTTAATTAAGACACCCCCAAGGTTCGAACCATTGGCACTTTACCACACATAGCTCGGATTCATCGTGAAATAACATGCTTACGACAAAAATTGTTAAGAGGAATTCCTGTTATATCCAATTAAGAAACAAGAACACATGTATGTGGACTTCATCCAATTCTCGTATGAAGTATGTTTTGACGTGAAAAGCTAACCACATGACAGATACGAAGTTCAGTGATTTCGAAAAGTCCATACTGTGAGCGCGCGACTGTTACAATCCCTACATCGGTTCGCTAACCTAGAATGAATTTAAAGAATAAAGTTTTACATGAAATAAATCACAAGTTCAGAACATTAGATCGATGTACTTTAAATAAGCTACACGTCGTAATGTAACAAAACTTTTCCACAATTATGCACGGCTCTACACCGCACAGCTAAACTTACAATTACATTAAATAACTTGCGCGGTACATACAGAAGCTATAAAAATTACAAATTTTACAAGTGCATTACAGTGACGTGATTTTTTCCCATTGCCCAACAGCATCTAGTAGGCCAGGGCCCCTTAATTATCGACGGTCCACGATCTCATTCAGACACATCACACTCGGTAGGACTCTTCTGGAAGATTTATCAGCCCAACGCAGAGATCTCTACCTGACGATACACAACATTCACAAGAGAGAGACATCCACGCCCCCCGCAAAATTCGAACCCGCAAGCCACCGGCCTCAGAACCACGCGTTAGACGGTGCGGCCACTGCGATCGACACAATGACGTAATTTACAGAATACTTCATGCAAAAATAAATATTCATTATTATTTATTTTGATGATAATAATTTATATATTTCTTGTTTCAAGATTTTTCGGATATTTCATTCCAGACCTTCAGGTTTTCACCGGACTGAGTGCAGCTCTTCTGCGAAATAACAAATTATTTCTCCCGCACATTACAGCATCCACTGAAATTAAGGGAATCTGAAGAGTCTTCAAACAAATGTACCAACCAGTCCCAGTCACTTTACGACTGACGCTCAGGCTATCAGCTTGTGTTAGTTTCGACCCCCCCTTTCAGGGACTGGGGCTACTTTGTCTCATGTCTCACGTCTAACCATTAAACACGGTGTCCTTTCTGAAGGGAGGATTAATGGATGGCAGGAGTCACATAAACCCAGGAGTACAATACCATGTGCCATATATCAGTCAAACAATGCGTCCTGCAGCATGAGAAACAGTTGCTGCTAAATCATACTTCCGAGTCACTGACACTGACGACACTAAACAATAACAGAAACTATTACACTGTGTGTACGACGCACTCGGATATAAAACCAAATGTTCTTGTCAAACACTGCCACAATCAATAGGTCATTTATGCAGAACGAGTCTTCAGTGATCCAAAAATTAAATAGTAACAAATCTATTTGTCCGTCTAGAAGAAAACAAGCCGTTCACTGCGTGATTTCATGCTTCCCGCGCGGTGTAAAGCAGACCTGAGCTCTTTTTGGATTTTACGAAGCGTGCTGGATTGCTTGGCCCTTGATGTGACCCTTGTGCCGATGCGTCGGCATGAAACTATCATTCTACGATGCGTAAAATCCCAAAAGAGTGCGTATCTCATTACAAACATTCTTTACAAAACAGCCTACTGACCCTGGTGTCCAAATACGAAACGCCACCTCAGGGCTTTACGTACATAATTCTCTTTGTTTGTGCGTGATTTTAGGCTTCCGCCGCTAAGTAGCTGAGAACGGCGCTCTTCTGGGCTATTACGCAGCGAGCAGTAGTAATTCCTTACCGACTTTCGGTACAATCTATAGGTCCCATCTACCACTATTCGCTGCGTACTAGCCCAGAAGAGCGCCGTGCTCATCATTTTGTGTTTGTATTCATAACCTGTTGTTTCTTTGCTCTGTGCCGATAGCTGTTTTATAGTCTCTCTCTCTTCTGTGTGGACCAGGCGACGTCCTCACGACGATCCGCGGAAGAAAGAATTCCGACCCTCAGAGATGTTAAGATTCTAGAAACAAGATTTTTAAATCTCCCATACAAAATAAAATAGCCTACTGTCATCGCAATAAATAAACAGAAAGTGCCGCAGAAAATGCAAGCATCGAGGTGCGAGACTAGAGGTGCTCACAGTGGTGTTGCTGAAGATTCAAGTCTCCTGGGACGTTCCGCTTTGTCGATCCTCTGCAGCGTTAACACAATGGAATACTCACACCTGTTTACTTTCCCTGCTTCACTTCTGTATAGACACGCCTCTCAGGGCTAGGTCATACTGTACGATATCACATACCATCGCTCATGCCACAATGTTCATTGTCTGTCCTCGCGAATACAAAATGGAATAACCCTTGTCATTACTGTATACACGGCCAACAAGTGCATATATAGACGTATATATTTATGGCATTATAACAGCTTAGGCCCCTACATGTTTGGGCCGCCTATTGTAGCCATTTTCAGGGAGGTGTTCTTTGAAGGGTATATTACATTAGAACGTCAAAATAAATTAATTTACACATATAAAATGTGAAATTTTAAATAAAACTTTAAAATCTATGTTAAATATAACATACTATCGAAATTTTATATTTTAACGTGGACTTTAATCTTTTATTTAAAACTTAACATGTTATATCTGTAAATTAAATTGCTTTGAAGTTCTTTCTAATATATCCTTCAAAGAACGCCTCCTTGATGATGACCATAATATGTGGCCGAAATATGTAGGAGGTTAAGCTGTTTATAATGCAATAAATTTACATGTCTGTATATGCACCTGTTGGTCTTATTTCTCATAATGCATGGTCATAAATCATTTAAAAACTCCTATCAGTTTTCACAGAAACCGCCTGGATAACACTAACACTTGCGTTTCATAGCTGTAAGTACAGTTCTTTGGTGTTCACATTACGTCGTATCATTTTGTAGCATGGGGATCGAGCATTATCGCTTCCATCTCACTAAATGTTCACAAAGCATGGGCTATTTTGATGGCAGTCTCAGTTCAGAAAGTTCCTACCGCATAGAGAAACCAGATTTTATTTCCTGCATACGTTTGTTATTTTCCTGCCACAGAAATTGTATTTAAAACATTTTTTGTATTGTATCCGACACAGCTGGGATTTGGGGAGGAGATTACGACTCTGGACCAAACTTTAGATGGATAAGTACTTCACGCATACTATCCAAACACAAAAGTATTTTTTGATTGCACTGGATTATAAAATCGTTTACGTTAACAAGAGCTACAGAGGATGCTTTATGTTGATTTGGTACAGCGTACGAAACGACTGATAATCCAAGGTGATAGAACCAATGCATATGCTCACATCTTTGTAAACTAGCTGTCCAGCATATTGGGAACTGCAGATTACACACGAATACTGTGCTGTTAGGACGACAAAATTTCTGTACTTGCTGCTGGCCTCTTGCACAACGAAATCCTCTCTCGGCAGCATTGCACACACTCCTCTTATTATGTTTGGGAGGCGGTCTCGTGGACAAATTGTGCACCATCGTTTACGCACTATTAACGAATTTAATCACGACATTTTTTTTTTTATTTAAAATTTCTCACTTAAGCGCCGCACATTAACAATGGGGTACATTCTCAGTTACAGTGTGCTTATTTTTTAAGTAGTTTTATGTGTGTTTCTAAGCACAGCGCAGTATGTGACGCTTGTCAGATCGCGACATTTAGTTCCGCGTAACGATATCGAAAATCGGAAAGAGCAGCTTCATCACTGCAATACGTAAATAAAATATACAACTTGAACTATAATTTGTTAATTATTGGATTGTGGAATTAAATTTGAAATTAAATAACTTGTGCTCTATTAACATAAAGTGGTGGTGGAGGTGGTAGTAGTAGTAGTAGTAGTAGTAGTTGTTGTTGTAGTTGTTGTTGTTGTAGCAGCAGCAATAGTGGCATTAGTAGTAGTAGTAATAGTAGTAGTAGTAGTAGTAGTAGTAGTAGCAGAGTAGCAGCAGCAGCAGTAGTAGTAGTAGTAATAGTAGTAGTAGTAGTATTGGTGGTGTACTAAAGCCCGTGTCAGTGTACAGCAGGTTCCAGAACAGCGCGGTCGGTGTACTGATAGGTCTAAATCTAACCACACGTTTATACAGTACACTTCCAGTATGGTCCACGCGCAGTGTTAATATCATGCGAACTTTACTCCTGCCTTCCAACCCATAAACATTCGTCACTGCGCGAAACTCTTAACATCTTACATCTGTGATTTGAGGTTATCAGAGCGTTACTGATGCAGAGAAAAGTCTTCTGGAACATGACGCCGTACAGATTGGTATGTACCGGAGTTTCCGAATAACCTTGTTTCTTTCATTATAGAATAGTCTTGCAATACCGCGAAGTTGGTCCACCGGAGGATCGAAACAGCACGTTCCTCCTAAACGCCGGTGAACCAGTCTACATAGCGTCATAACCTACAACTCTCAGCCTTCAACTACACACCCCTCCATAACGTGTTGCTTTATAATGCTGTAAGAAATAATAATGTTCTACCTTTAACAATGTGCTATTGACGTAGGCGTTGTCGGCCCTTATTATCATGCTAACGCTTACATCATTAGTTACGTTTACAGCTTGTTTTCACAGCGGCTGTAATATTCAGTGGGGACTAAAATTTCTAAAATAATTCACATGAAGCAAGACATGTCCGCTAGTGCAAAAGCAAGCGCTATGTGCACGATGAGGGAAATTAAATATGTGTACTCTATTTTCTACACAAACGGCCGGGATAGCGCGATCGGTATAGCGACTCCGCTATGGGCTGGACGGTCCGGGGATCGAATCCTGGTGGAGGCGAGATTTTCCGCACCCGTCCAAGCCGGCCCTAGGGCCCACCCAGCCTCCTATATAATGGGTACCGGGCCTTTCCTGGGGGTAAAGCGACCGAGGCGTGGCGTTGATCACCCAGCCACGTATAGCGCCGAGGTTAAAGAAATATTAGAATTATACCTCTACTCCCCCTCTGGGACTTCGTGGACCGTTCTAGGAAGAACTTTGTCTTTTACCTTATTTTCTACAAATATATCAACTTCCATCCTTCCTTGTAAGATCAGATGACACGTGTTACGTCACTGAACTGTGCGTTGGGAGGATCGCACCAAGTATACTGTTACAATATGTTTGTGCTTTCCTTGTTGTCTACTATACAGACCATTAACGAAAACGGTTTCTGCACGTCAATGTTCTGCCATAGTGTCTTAAACATTGAAGCCACCTTAATCCTTCAGGATTTGTGTACCTACAGCTCTGACACTAATGGTCAAGCAAGTCAGGAATAGACTTCTAATCCTCTTCTGTGCTGTGGTGATGTTACGGCAGACATTACGAGTTTTAATTCAGTGACATAATGCACACGACAAAGTAATTCAAGGAACAGTTAGAAACTGGCTTCTTATTTTTAATAAATAAGATACCAATTATGTATTTTTTAAAGTTTTAAGCTACAAGAAACTAAAGAGGTAGATAATGCAATAATTTAAACAGCCAACTACATGTAACAATAACAAATTTTATTGATAATTACAATCAACTCAACATGTTTCGGGTGATAATTTCACCCATCCTCATTAGCACTAGACTGTGCTTTCAACTTGTGATATAAAGCACCGACGATGCTGCCTGCTGGTGACGAGGATGAGGTAGATGCTCATCCTGGTCACCAGCAGGCAGCATCGTCGGTGCTTTATACCACAAGCTGAAAACACAGTCTAGTGCTAATGAGGATGGGCGAAATTATCGCCCGAAACATGTTGAGCTGATTGTAATTATCAATAAAATTTGTTATTGTTGCATCTAGTTGGC
>Ga0123355_10019741_pt1 | contig 10738 bp, 12 predicted proteins | sample TergutEmb28metaG_3_FD_89872 | JGI IMG/M metagenome (GOLD analysis project Ga0123355, IMG submission 89872) | Embiratermes neotenicus P1 segment gut microbial communities from Petit-Saut dam, French Guiana - Emb289 P1 | ecosystem: Host-associated > Arthropoda: Insects > Digestive system > Gut ...
AGTGCTGCAAACCTGGGAGGCCAACAAAAATAAAGAAAAAGAAATATTCACGCCGCTGGATAACATGAAGGCAGTCCCCAAAGCCCTTCCAGCGTTAGCCAGAGCACAAAAGGTTATCAAAAGATCGGAAAAAGTGTTTCCTGATTGTATAGATAAAATAAGGAATCTGCTGGATTGCTTAGAAAAACATGCCGATGAAGTGGCGAAAATGGAAATACATGGAGAGATTCTATTGCAAATGGCCGCCCTTTCACTAAAATTAGGATTAAATGCTGAAAATTCCTTGACAAACGCCACGCAAGCGTATATAAATAGTTTTGAACATCTATGATAATCCAAGGAGGAGCTTTACAATGAACAAAACAGAACTTATTTCTGCTATGGTTGCAAAATCCGGTCTGACCAAAAAGGATACGGAAAAGGTACTCAAGGCTTTTGAAGAAGCCGTAACTGAAACTTTAGTAGCCGGTGGCAAAGTACAGCTTGTTGGCTTTGGTACTTTTGATGTAGCAGAGCGTGCTGCACGTGAAGGTAGAAACCCACAAACAGGCGAGCCTATGAAGATAGCAGCTTCTAAAGCACCACGCTTTAAAGTTGGTAAAGCTTTAAGAGATGCAGTTAATGGCCGCTAAAGGCAAACAAATTAGCAGTATAATAAAACCCCCGCAGTTAGCAATTGGCTAAGGCGGGGGTTTTGTTTTGTGATTGATTTTGTTCTTTTGGTAAAACCTTTTAATAACTCTCTAACAATTCAATAAAGCACTTCAAATCCTTGGTTGCATCCAGATAGGCATACTCTCCGGAGGCATCGCCGTACTTGCCACGTTGGGTTAATGTCATGCCAAATTGCTCGCAGGCGGCTATTTTGCCGTCCGTGTCTTTAATGCCAAAGGCGATATGATGCAAGCCTTCGCCTTTTTCGTCTAAAAAGTCCTGCCATGTGCTTTGTTCGCCGTTAGGCTCAATCAGTTCCAGACTCATGTTATTGCCTACGTTGAAGAAGGCGAGTTTGGCTCCGGCTTTGGGTGCCGGCTGGCCCATATAGGTGGTGCCGGTTATTTCAAAATCGCCGCCGGTTATGGTGGCTGGCGGCTCTACGCCAAAAAATGCTGCAAACTTCTTTTTGGTGACCTCGATATCTTTGACGATGATGGCCACTTGGGTGACCAGATTGGTGCCGAGTAATGGTGTCATGTTATTTCCTCCTCGTTTACCTCACAGGTTTGATGTTTAAATTTACACCCAGCGCATCTTCGCTGTCAACTACCGTCCAGCTGCTGCCGGGATAATAGCCTACGGTGCGCATGTCAAAGCCGGATGCCTCAAGCTCTGCGATAATCGCATCCCTGCGGTCGCCCACTTCAAAGCCCAGATGATGGACCCCGTTGCCGTGCTTGTCCAAAAACTCCCGGAAGGTGCTGGGGTTTTCGTCCGGTTCAATTAATTCTACCACAAAGGGGCCGGCTTGTATCACGGCCATTTTTATGCCGTACAGGGCCGGCTTGCCTCTGTAGGTGAGGTCGGGATTTTCCCTTGGCAGGTCGGTCATTATGTCTGGCTTGGGTACATTAAAGAGCTTTGACCAGGTTTCGGCGGCTTTTTCTATGTCTGCGACCACCATGCACACTTGGATAAAGCCGTCGAAGTTAATTGGATTATTCATCTGATTGCTATCCTTTCACGCTACCAAGCACCAGGCCGGTAGTAAAATATTTTTGTAAAAACGGATATATCGCCATAATTGGTATCATGGACAGGAATAACTGTGCCGCTGCTGTTGTACGGGCATTAATTAAGCCCAGCAATTGTGCAATTTGATCACCGCCAATGACACTCATATTGCGGAAAAATGCATCCGGCTGGATAATCACCGTCCGCAGATAGGTTTGCAGCGGATAGTTTTCCACTTGTGTCATAAACAGCATGCCGTCAAACCACGAGTTCCAATGGTGCACAAAGGAAAACAGGGCGACTGTCGCCAGTGTCGGCTTACACAACGGCAATATCACCTTAATCAGCGTATCAATATGGCCGGCACCGTCCATATAGGCAGCTTCTTCCAATTCCTTGGGGAGCCCACGCATATAGTTCATGACTACCAGCATACTGAATACGGGTAAAGCACCGGGCAAAATCAGTGACCACAGGGAGTTTAGCAGCCCTGTATTGAACACGATCATGTAAGTGGGGATCAATCCCGGATGGAACAAAATCGTAACCACAAAAAACCATGAAAAGAAAGCCCGGGCTCTGAATTCTGATTTAGGCTTCGATAAAGGGTAGGCAGTCAACACGATAAGCAGCAAGTTGACTGTCATCCCAACCACCGTCCGCTGGACAGAAACCCATGTGGCGGTTACAAAAGCGGGGCTGCTTAATATGAACTCGTAGGCTGCTGTAGTAAAGCCAACTGGCCACAGGCCCACCCGGTTTTCTGTAACAGGTATCTGGTCGGAAAAAGATATGGCCAGTACATTAATAAACGGCAAAATACAGCTTAAAGCCATCAATAACAAGAAAAACGAATTGACAACCACAAATACCTTACGTGAAGGCGAACTGGACCGTACCATGCATGATCACCTCATCTTCCTAATAGATTTTGTATCCGGCAATTTTGTCTGCCAGATAATAACCCGCCACAACAAAAAGCAGCGAAATAAATGACCGGAACAGGCCGGCTGTGGTGGCAATGGCAAACTGCGCATTCTCAATACCCATCCGGAAGATGAAGGTATCCAGGATATCGCCGGTGGCATACACCACGGGGCTGTACATGTTCACAATCTGGTCAAAGCCGCCGTTGAGGATATTGCCTAAACTGAGCACGGATAGCAGGACGATGAGGCTGGTGATACCGGGCAGCGTCACATGCCAGGTCTGCTTCCATCGGTTGGCGCCGTCTATTTCGGCGGCCTCATACAGGGCCGGGTCGATAGCGGTCAGGCCTGCCAGATAAATGACCGAGCCAAAACCAAATCCCTTCCATATATCTGTTGCAATCATAGTGATGGGGAACCAAATCTGGTCGCCCAAAAAGAAGATAGGATCCGCCCCCATCCGCATCAGGGAAAGGTTAACAATCCCCGTGCTTGGCGAAAGGATATCCCTGAAGATGCCCGCAAGCACAATCCACGAGATAAAGTGGGGCAGGTATACCATGGTTTGCAGCCCACGCTTGGCAAAGTTGCCCCGCACTTCGTTGAGCATAAGCGAAAATGTGACGGGCACGATAATAAGCCCGACCATCTTGCTAAAGGCGATGACAATCGTATTCCGGATAATCGGCCAAAAGCTTGGCATATTGAATAATGTCCGGAAATTGTCAAAGCCAATAAAATCCGAGCCACGCATACCGGCGGTGGGTACAAATCGGGTAAAGGCAATGCCGGTATAGATCATGGCCCCGTAGCTATAGATGGCTACCAATATAAAAGCCGGGATAATCATAAAGTATAGGGGCAATTCCCGCTTCAATTTATCCCGTTTTTTTGAACGCTCGGTTGGTCTGGCTGGTGCCATTTTTACACCTCCTAACTGCTAACCACCCCGCCCTTCGGGCACCCCTCCAAGGAGGGGAATTTAGTGAGCCGAGTATACAAATTCCCCTCCCTGGAGGGGTGGCAACACGTAGTGTTGACGGGGTGGTTGGCGACAGTATCGCTTGATGGGGCATTCCCCGGGGGGGCAACTGGTCGGAAAAACCGACCAGTTGATATGTGTACTGTGCACGAATTTAATTTCCGGCCAGTATGATTTCCAGCTGATCCAGCGTTTCCTGACCGCCGTTAAGCAGCCATTGATCTACAAATGTATCAAAGGCGTCCAGCGGAACAGTGCCCCGGATGATATCTGTAAATGTGGTTTCCAGCATGGTATTTAATATAGAGGAATTTTGCAGCCAGATGTCAGGGATATCGCCAGCCATAAGGTCATCGACCATGGCACCTTCCGGCCTGTAGATGTTAAGTGCGATAGCCATCGTACCGGCCGGGTTCATCTGCCCCCATGTGCCAAAAGCACTTGGGCTGTCGTCTGTGCCGGCTTCAAAAGCCTCTGCCCACACCCATGTCTGACGTGCCACACCGGTGATGTTGGCGCCGCCATCTTCAAAAGCGTCAAATATCGCAGGAGCATGCAGCTCTGTCGGGATGCCGATGAATATCGGCGCAAGACGATACTGCTCGTTATCCCAGTAGCGCATAAATACTTCTTCGTCCTCAAAGCCAACGGCGATTTCGTAGTACAGGTTAAGGATGTCGATGATGGCCCTTGGATCCTGAGCATCTGCGCTGATGACAAAGTATTCGCTCAGGCTGTTGCTTGGCAGGCCTATGCGCCTTTGATGCCCGGGTGCGACAGGCACCGGATACGGCCGTGTGATAACGCCGGAGCTTTGGAAGCTCAGGTTAAACGGATGCCATGTACCCCAGTTTCTGTGAAACATCATGCCGTAGCGGCCTTCACTGACAGCGGCTGAAAAGGAGTCGCCGTCCATAGTAACAAATTCCGGATCAATCAGGCCTTCGGCATACATGTCACGTACCACTTCCAAAGCCAGTTTTACCTCTGGCATGATATGCGAGAAGGTAAGCTGGCCGTCAGCCCCACGGAAGAATACGCCGCCCGGGCCATGAGAAGGTACACCAAAGCCGGAAAGCAGACCGGTCAACGTGCCCGCCGCACTGGATGCCACGATATCTCTATGTACGCCAAGGCCAAAAGTGGTGGCGCCATCGCCGCTGGGGTCGCCATTGGCAAAGATACGTGCCATTTCTACCATCTCGTCAATGGTGGTTGGCGGCTGCCCGCCTGCATACGCCAGCCAGTCGTCACGTATCCACAGATAAGAACCGGCGTGGAAATTATCGTTCAGGAACGGGAAGCCGTACATGCGCCCGTTGAATGTCACGCCGGCAAAAGCCTCCGGAAAGTATTCACGGAAAGCCTGAATCTCCGGCCTTGCGTAAGTTTCAAACAAATCGGTGATATCCATAAGCAGGCCGGCAGATTGCGCCTGCACCAGCCAGTGCGCATCTCCCCAGCGCACCACATCCGGGATATCCCCGGTGATAAGCATCATGTTCATTTGTGTTTCGTAAGCTTCGGTGGTGGTGTCGGCCGTAAAGACAACGTCTACGTCAATGTCAAGCCTGTCACGGATTAATCTGGTCCAGCGATTATTCTGGTAGTCATCTCCGTCAAAAAACACTTGCACGGCCGTGGCCTGCATACCGGTGGTTATGCGCCTTGAAGCGGGCCCGGCCTCATCGGCGGCCGGCTGCTGTGCCGCAGGGGCATCTGCCTCGGCTGTGTCGGTTGCCGCAGTCGGTGTGGCATCAACAGGTGCTGTTGTGCCGCCATTGTTACATGCCGCCAGGATCAGCATCAAAGCGGTTGTTGCAAAAAACATACTAAATTGCTTCATGATTGTGTCTCCTCCCTTATCAATTGGATAGTAAAATGTTTGACGCCTGCATAATAGCATATTGAACACGTGTTTGCAAGCAAAGATTTTGTGCAGATTGTTTGAGTGAGATTTTTTTGGAATATAGCGGAAAGTGCCTTGACACTGGCTTATATACTGGGTTAGTATTCGAGTCATGAATAAAAATAATCCGAGCAAAAAATTGAATAGCTCCCAAATAGCCAAGCTGGCAGGGGTTTCTCGCAGCACGGTCAGCCGTGTTATAAACGGTTATGATAACGTGCCTAAATCCACTCATGATAAGGTTATGCAAGTTATCCGAGAAAATAACTATCACCCGCATTTGTCCGGGCAGCTTTTGGTTGGCAAAAAGACAGGCACCCTTGGCTTCTTTTGGATAAAAGGAGAAAACGCCAGCATTGCCCACAGCGAGCTGTCCAGTGCCTATATGGTGCATGTCGTGGAAGCCGCCGCACGTATGGGTTACTTGATATTGACCTGTATTTTAGAAAATCTCACTGATCCGGAAAATGTTGATTGGGTCAACAAGATTTTTATGCAGGGCCGGATAGATGCAGGGATTTTTATTGGCGTGGACAACGAAGAGCCGCTGATAGAGGACTTGATCGCCGGGGATAATGTCGTGGGCCTGTTTGACCACTATCACCCCGACAGGACAGAACCGAACCGGATATCTGCCAACTTTGAAGAAGACACCGGTGGAAAGATAATTGATTATCTGCACAGCCTGGGGCATAAAAAAATCGCCCTGATACATGGCGACGAAAATCGTTATAGCTCTGCCAAGCGGAAAGAAAGCTTTCTGGCGGCGATGCAAAAGCATGGCATGGAGATAAGACCGGAGTGGATGTGCCTGGGCGGCATAGACGAGCATCAGGGTTACCAGGCGGCAAAGGAAATGCTGATCGCTTCCATGGCAGCGGGGGAATTGCCCACAGCTATCTGTGCCAATAATGATGCGGTGGCCTTTGGTGTGTACCGTGCCCTTGAGGAGTTGAATATATCTGTCCCGGATCAGATATCCGTAACAGGGATAGACGGGCATATCCGCATGATAGACCCGTCGTTAACCACGTATGCATTTGACTATTACGAATTTTTTTCTTCATTAATAATGCGCACTATCGCTGCCGTGGAGGAAAGAGAAGACAACCCAACCACGGAGTTTATTAAAGGCAGGCTGGTGGAGCGGGGGTCTACCGTCCAACCATCCTCAAAAACGCATTAAGCTTACCCCTGTCCCCCTCAGGTAAAAAGTTGCGGATTGCCTCAATAATCGCATTCCGCTGCTCCGCAGAAAGCGGATTGATCTGGTTCACTTTCTGGTTTAGCTGCATGTACAGCCGGGCCACCTCAGTAGCCCCTTTTCCCTTTATTTCCATTGCAAATTGCCTGATCAGCTGCAACTGTCTTGGCTCCAGTTGAGAAAAGGCCCTTTGGCTAAACAGTCTCTCAATATCCATGGTGTGCACGTCCTTTCTCCAGCAGTACAACGAGTTCCATACATTTAATAAGTACATCGACCATATGCCGATTGCTTTCGGGCAGTTTTGGACGTATGGTTTTAAGCATCTCTAACTGCCAGTCTTTTTTGCCTTTGTCTGCGTGGGAAAGGATGAGCTGCTGCATCTCGGCCACCTCTTGAAATGCACTGAAGGCCTCTGGATTACCCGCCGATAAAAAAGGCATGAGCATCTGTAAAAACATCTGGTTGTCCTTCTTATCCATTGATTCAACCCCTGTTCATACTAAATTTTAAGCATTCTTCTCATTGTATTCCGGCACTGTTAAAAGCGTGCGTGATGCATAATATCCTGCAAATGGTAAATAATACATGTGGAACAAAAATCTCTTGCAAAAACAAGGAGGCAATTTTATGGCACAGATCAATTGTCACGTAAAGGCATGCAGGCACAACGACCAGGGCAAAGCCTGCGCACTCAGCAGCATCACCGTAGGTAACACCACCCCAAGCCCACATTGCTGCGAAGATACTGAATGCGACAGCTTTGAAGAGTAATCCACAATAGTGCAAAAATTCATTTTAAATAGAATGAGCTGCGTCCAATTAACGGGCGTAGCTCATTTTATTTTTATAGAGATGATGAAATCATTAAAAATTGATCTGGATTTTCAAAAGCTGATCCCGCCGCTGGCCCCGGAGGAAGTTTGCACAGTTGGAGCAGAATATCCTATCCACCGGCCACTGTCGTGCGGATAGAGCTGGCTTGCTTTAAGGTGGATATGTTGTATGAGAAGGGCAGGGGAGCGGTGCCATATAATAGAAGGAAAGCGATAGCAGAGGCGACAGGAGTAGGAGATCGCACAGCACATAAGTATATGAAGGTGGTTGGACGAGGTGCACCAGAGCTGGTGGAGCAGATGCGGAAAGGGGAGGTTAAGATTGGTACGGCTTATGGGACGTTGCAGGCGGTAACTAAGACGGTTGCGGTGATTTTTGATGATACTGTGGGGGATGGAGGTAGTGGGTTTTGTTTTGATAATGTGGTTGGGTTTATTGGGGAGATTGAGGGGGGTTATGGGGATTTGGAGGGGATTGTGGGGATGACGCGGATAGGGGCCGAGCTAGAAAAGGCCAAAATGATATTAGAGAAACAGCGCGATGCCCTTTTTAAGCATTGCACCAGAGATGCTTTTTGAATTGCAAAAAAACTCGACTTATAGTATCATTAAGTGTGAAATGTCAAAAATGGAGAGGTGGCCATATGAGAGACATAACTCGGAAATTTGAGACTGAAAGAGAAGAAAGACAAAGACCGTCTGAACCAAGTGAGGACATAAAGGAGAAAGAAGACAATTCTAAAATTTTGAATACAGATAAATTTATTACGATTTTGCTTTCGATGTTTGGCTCTTATCTTGTAAACTGGGCTTTTATGCTACATATCATTGTAACTATAATGTTTGGTGTGATTCTATGTATCTTGATTTCTGCGATGCTTATTGCATGGCCTGAACTTTCCAAAAGGATCATAACAATAGCATTTATTGCAACATTTTTTTTAGCAATTGCAACTTTTCTATATGTATTCAACGAAAACTATGATGCTAATGCACATCAACGAATGAGCGTAGGGCAAAATGAAATTAGGGATCTTGATGGGCTGGAGGAAATAGCATTAGATTTTGTAGTTACTACAAATAATTATCGTTGGGGACGACAAAGGATCATTTATGATTTGCGAAGGGTAGATGGAGAGCAGGTTGGGGATCCGAAAATTGATCATACGGATGAGATATTTGCGTATTATCTGTTTAGAAACAGAAGGATAGAACTTTTTGAACATGAGTTTGGACCATCCGCAACATATATTTTAAGGGTATATATAAATAGGCATACATTTAACAATCGTATTGCTACAGTTAGGTTATACGGACGTTAAGTTGTGGGTTATAGGGGCTAGTAGAGGTGGAGGTAAGTTATTATGAGCAAATCAAGACTAGCTGTTTTTACTAAATTATTTTTTGTATTGTTAATATTTTTTGGTGTTGCTGTTCTTTCGGGATGTGACGCTATCCCAGGTACAGAACGAAGAAGAGTAAGGGAAGCAAACGAGCGCATTGAGCAGGCTATTGGCCGGGCTGGTGTAATAGCTGGTGGGCAGCCTCTTACACTAGGCCTTTCAATTTCAGATTGTCCAGCAAATTGTCAAGAACACTATAGATGTCAAACCGATCAATTTTCATTTGAAGATATCCAAGTCGAAATAGATTTTGAGAGGCTTTTCTTTGAATATGTGAATGGTGAGCGGAGAGGACGCCATGTTGAAGAAAATGATTTTTATGTAGCAAGAGAGCACGCAGATGGCTATCTGAGCGACCTTTATGGCACTCTTTCTAATATGTTTGAGAGAACAAATCATTTAACAATAATAGCAAGAAATCTGACAACATTAGTATCTGACTTTGATGTGCCGCCGGAGCTTGAAAATACCAGAAGCATCCCTATAGCAATGGGTCGCTTTTTTAAAGATCAAGATAAATTTTTGAGATTGGATACTGACTTTGGGATATTAGAGATTTATTCTGATTTCTTTTTTAGGACAACGGGACTTAGGGAGACATCAGATCTCTTTCTACGGTTTACACTGGAGGACTGTAACGAAATACTTAGCCTGCAACTTATAGATAATAATAATGATGAAGCTATAGATGTAAGGAATCCCGGGAAGACTGCTTTGTTAAAAATCCCTCTTTGTTTAGGTTTTATGCAGGATGACTATGGAAATCCACGCTTTCATGCAGTGGAGTTTATTGACATTAATAATGAAAACCATGGTGTGCTTCCTAGGAGTTTTATAGATGATAAATATCTATATATTTATTTTAATCGTACAGGAAGATTTCGTTTGATTAGTACGCCCCATGGTAACACAAGTAATTTTAGTGATTTTTTAAGTGACAGAGATATATTTATTAATGGAGCAATCAATAATGAATATGTAAGTAGATCGGAGTTTTACGCTGCGTTAATGGACATACATTGGGTAGAACAGTTGCTTCTTTACTTGTCTCGTACAGAGCCATTCCCGGCTCTTTTTCCCGATGTGCCAAGGGGAGGGAGACTAGAAGTGCAGATTAATACCGGACAGCATTTTGGTGTGCTTTGGGGATATCCTGATGGCCTTTTTAGGCCCAGTTACCCTCTTATGCGGCAACATATGTTTATAATGCTTGCTGGAAATATACGAGCGTTTGGATATGAGATAGATGAACAAATGCCCGCTATACTTGACGCTATCGGCATCCCGAATGATGAAGTGTATTGGTATAACGAAATGCGATACTTAAAAAATAGAGGATTCATTACCTACAGACATGTAGAGGATATCGCTGATGTAGCGGCGACCGAGTATGTTACTGTGGAAGAGGCTAGAGAAATAATTTACAGGCTTATAATTGCAGATAGCTTTGATAGATAAAATCTTGATGACTAATTAGCACCTTGCTTTAGGGAGAGATATTTTATGAATTGTAAAGAATTTATTGTGGGATTTGTCTTTGTTATTTTTGTAGCTGCATTACTAAATCAACCGCAGAGTGTAAAAGCAAACTACGATAATGTGAGTATAGCGACCCCTGCTTATACGCTTAATTCAACTCTTGAGGCAGAGTTAACACCAGAACCAACTCCAGTGCCTACTCCAGAACCAGAACCAACTCCAGTGCCTACTCCAGAACCAGAACCAACTCCAGTGCCTACTCCAGAACCAGAACCAACTCCAGTGCCTACTCCAGAACCAGAACCAACTCCAGTGCCTACTCCAG
>Ga0123355_10019743_pt1 | contig 10738 bp, 7 predicted proteins | sample TergutEmb28metaG_3_FD_89872 | JGI IMG/M metagenome (GOLD analysis project Ga0123355, IMG submission 89872) | Embiratermes neotenicus P1 segment gut microbial communities from Petit-Saut dam, French Guiana - Emb289 P1 | ecosystem: Host-associated > Arthropoda: Insects > Digestive system > Gut ...
TAGAAAAATAAAAAGAAAGAGAAGAAAAAAAAGAGAGAGATGGAGAGGGGGGAAGGGAGGGGGGGGGGGGGGGAGGGAGAGAGAGAACAAATCAGAATATGGAATTTTTTTAGTCTCTTAGCGCAAAAATGAATTGAGATATGAGTAACATTTCCATCTGACTCTGCCTTTATTTGTATATTTCCATGGTCACATACAGTTTATCTCCTATTTGCCATAAAGCCAAGAGTAGTAGTTCTAGCTCTTAGAGAGTGGTGAGACACGTTGCTTGAACTGATTTGCATGGACAAGTAAACCCAGGCCATAAATGATAAGTGATAAGTGAGAAGTATTTTTGCGGCTTATGGAAATGGTCAGAGGATTTTTTCTGCAGAAATATAACATCAGAGAGAGAGAGAGAGTGTGTGTGTGTGTGTGTTTTGTTTTGTTTTAAGTCAGGTATGTGTGCAGCTGTCACACATATGATGTGATGTTCCAGATTAGATTGATGATTGTCATATTACTCTTTCAGTTTGAGAAGACCGCTGATCATTTATTTGATGCAGCATACCATGGTCAGAAGGATGCTATTACAGGAGTAAGTGAATCTATAATTATGGGGATTCCCATGTCCATTGGCACTGGCAGCTTCAAGTTGCTCCACAAATATCCTTTATATACACGAGAGCTTAATTTTATTTGGTTATTACATTAGAATGTGACATATGTTTGGCCACCTGAACAGGTTGGTGTGGTGTCAGCACTCTGAACTTTTATTCAGGAGTGCACAGTTCATATTTTGGATGGGCTGCTGGTTGTCCTGTTTTTAGTATCCCCAGGCAAATGTTGTGATAATGCCTCATTTGGTATTAGCTCCTTAATCCCAAATCTTTTCCAGTTCGTCCTCCGTTGTACCATTCGGCAATACGTAAACCAAGATTCTGACAGTGTTATAAAATAAATCATACGATGTGGTTGTTTTGTGTACTTTGTTACCACATAAACCATGCATTTGACATTCTATAACATCTGCAGTTGAAACAGCATTGTTGTGTAGTCTAAAATAACCTGAGTTTTGATCAGTAATGAATAAACTGCTATTTTGTAGTAAAATATTTGAATTTAAGTAATTTGTTATTTTGTGTTTAAAATGTGTTTGCCAGCTGAGTTAAAGCTGTATTGTGCAGTGTGACCAAGAATGATGAATTGTGTAAAAGGAAACGGAAGATAAAGGGTATGGTTGTCATGGTTCTTAATTAAGTGCCTTGTCATGAGAGCATGGAAGAGTGGACATATAACTCCACACATTCTCAATCTCTGCATTAAGTGGGAGGTGTGTGAGCATCTTTATAACCTGGCTACTTTTCTGGGGACAACAAGCTGCTGGTTTCTGTTGGATAGGAGGGTGGGTAGGTCTCAGAGCTCATCTGCATGCTTGCAGAAAAAATCTCTTCCCATAGACCAGCTGTAGCCTAGTCAGTATACTCCCCAAACTATAGAAAGCAGAGGACATGGAAAGCATAATAAAGTATGATGTAGGAAGTGAAAGCTGTTTCACAGTTCTATAATAGTATATGTAGTATGAGAAAAGGAAAATAAGCATACTGTAAACCCAAGAATAATACACAAGAGCTGTGGTCTTAGAATTGAATGTGCTTCCAGTGACACAGCCGTTCTTTCTGACTCATTCTTCTCACACTTTCTTCTGTATCTTTCATATTGGCCTGTACCGCACTTTTATCTTCCTTCCCCTGCTGTGGGTCTGCATGACCACGTTCCTTGCAATCTACCTGTAACCTAACTGCAGAATACTCTGTTGGACCCTGAAGATGGAGGCAGCAGACTGGCTGTGAGGTTTACTGACTTCCCTATTTAGTGGATACTGAGGGCTGTTTTCTCAGAATTGGAATGTGACTACTCACCTCCTTCTGGCGCTGAGGTTTATAATGTGTGGTGATATGTGTCCACTCCACCATATGTCTTCATTGCTTGGTGCAGAAGTAAGCAAAGGGACAACTTTACCTTTTATGTTTGTCATTTTGTATTGTTACATAATTCAAGTTATTGATAGGGTATTAAATTTTAAATTATTATTAGAATCACAAAGGTGCAAATGCAGCATATTTGACTACCATAAGCATTAAGCTTATTAACCGTTGTTTCCTTAACAGACATTTACAGCTGACAGTGTTCCCAATCCACCTATGAGAAAGTTAATATTTGATGACCCTACATATCACAAACCTCTTTCAGTGTGAGTGGAGAACAGGTCACAGATCAGATACTTGTTTCTTTATGGTATGAAAATTTAAATTATGTGTGTATATATTTATGTATATACTTGTGCAGTGTGTTGTCTTAATTTGTAAGAAGTTGTGGTCTGTAGTTTTGTATCCAAAGTTGTGTTTGTAATTTTGTTACAAAAAATGTATATCCCTGCTTTACATTGGGGAGTAGGTGTGTGGTCCAGCCTCGTTCCACTGATATTTCTGGCTTTACATTAAATGAATTTTCTTTTTTTCTGAGAAAAAGGGTGTGAAAAAAAATTTGGTGATGAAATCAAATTTATATCAGCAGCATTGTTCTTTTTGAATCTGCATAATTAAGTCATTTTTTATTGTCATATTTTTTATTCATTCCACAGAGTAAGTCTCCAAATATGTTCCTTGTTTCTACTTAATAAAATAAATTGTGATCAGTGCATGAGACTTAAAACAGAAGATACTGCATCACTGATTTTTGTGGTGGGGGGAGTTCGCGCGCAAACCGATCTCCAGTTTATTATCATGAGGCTACAAACAGTGAAATCTGAGGTTGGCAGGGTACTTGCTTCCACCTACAAATCCATCCATAAATCCCAAGCTGGCTCAGACCAATCCACAGTCATTCTTGGAGCAGATGCATTTATGCATGTAATAGTATTGTTTTGTGTTATGAAACCACATAAAATGTAGCACCAAAGAAAGAATTCTGAAGTATAATATTGTTTTTATAGTGGAAGTAGTTGAGGTAATGTCAAAGTTTTATATAAAATCTCCTGAAATTGTAGTGCCTTCCAAAGCAACTACAGAATAATAGTAAAATTTTGTGCAAAAGGCATCAGTGTTAGAGAAAAATAGAACCTAAGAGATGTACTATCTAAAGAATAACTGTATGATGTCGGTGCTTGATGAGAAATAAGTCTGGGGAATTTGTTATGCCTTTTGTTTTTCAGTGTGGAATGTCAGGAAGTACAGTCTGTATTGGAACAGAGCTGTTGATAACTCCCATAATGAGCTGATAGGACCTACAAAATACTCAGCAGTGCCTTAGGTATGTCATGTGTTCTGCACAGATATGAAATGCAACATTGAAGGGTCCACTTTGTAGATGGCATTGGAAATTACCTATTTTACTTTTCAACTGTTCAGAACAAATTTCTAGAGTTTTAATACAAATAGCGTTTCTCATTCTTTCCATAGTAAGGATTTTTGTCTGTACTATATAAAACCTTTTATTGTTTCGAGATTGTAACACTAACATCTGAGTGCATATTATGCTTTTTGCAACCAGGTGTCTATCTTCATACATGCTCTTTTGGGCTGTGAGAGATTGGTCTGTACATCGTCATGACAGCCACCAACATTATTTGAAATGTGAGGTTTTTAATGGGGTGTATGTAAATACTGCTGCCTTCTGGGATGCGGTGCTGTGTATTCTAGTAGAAATTCACCAGTGCTACAAAGGAACCTACTACCTTCTGTCAGTTGTGCTGCAGTTTCACTATGCTATTTGCTAAATAGCTCCAACATATCTGAATGGTTTGCAGCAGCAGGTTTTAGAAGGTACTGTAAATAGGAATTCATTTGGAGTTGAGAAACCATGGTCATGAGTCATGTCAGCAACTTTTTTTTTATTTATTTTCTGCTGTTTGATTTGGTTGGTTCAGTATAAAATGAAACATTAAGTTTGTATGTGTTGTGTTTGGTATAAAAGGTAAGATCTGTTATGATGGCCATGCTCATTACAGATGCCACTTAACTCACATAGGATTAAAAGTAATATTTACTAAAAAGATTGTTGGTCTCATAAAAATCCTAGACATCATAGCTAGCAAGACTAGTAGTGTGTTGCAGAATATTCAAATGTGATTTTGTCTACTGAATAGTAAGTATTAGTAACTCTAAATATGTGAATGCAAGAATTGGGGATTGTCAGTGTTGATTTGGATATAGCAGATCAGCTACTGAGCATGTATTCTACATTTGTCAAATACTTGAGAAAAGAGGAAATACAATGGAGCCATATATCAGCTACTTACAGGCTTCAAGAAAGCTGATGATTTGTTTATTTTTTTATTATTTATATTTTTTGTATACTATGCTTTAAGAGTTTAGCATACCCATGAAACTAGTTAGGTTAATTGTATAAATGACACCTGTAGTAAAGTCCAGATAGGAAAACATTTGACTGACTCCACATTCAGCATAGTATATAAGAAGCAGATGCACTGTTGCCATTGCTTTTGAACTTTTCTTTGGAATTTGCAATAAGGAAAGTCCAAGCAAACCAGGTGGGACTGAAACCGAATGGTACATATCATCTTCTGGTGTGATGGTGACGTTAATTCACTAGGTGAAAACATAATAACTATGAAGTGTTAAATGTGATTTTTGTCATGGGCCACAAAGGCCTGAAGATGTTTGCTGTCCCTGGATGGTAACATACAACATTTAACAAAGAGGTTATAATTAAGTCAGTTTTAAAGTTTAGTAATTAGTTTTGATACAACAATTATGAGCATTTCTAATAGTGTGTTTAATTTTCATAAAAATAATTAAATCCTTTATTGCTTAAATTATATGTGGCTCACCATGTTTGGTTCACATATGATTTGATTTTGAGACCCCTGGAGTGGAAGATGAGTATATTCTCATAACTAATGTACACAATATAGGAGAACATTGTAACATGAAGGTACATAGCAAATGCTTTGACAATGTGGTAAACATTGCTTGGAAATGACACTAACAAAGCAAAATTGCATGTATGAAGGAATTATTAGCACACTGAATTCAGGGAATGTTAACATGTGGTCCAGTACTTTTTGCCTTCCCACTTTCTGTCTAAGAATATGAAGATTAAAATATTCAAATTTTTCCTATTGTTTCTATATAGGTATGAAACTTGGCCTTTCACATTAACAGAATTACACTGGTTAAGGGTGTTTGAGTATAGGGTTCTGAGGAAGTTATTTGGGCCAAAGAGGGTGGAAATAATAAGAGACGGAAAAGTTTTGTAATGAAAATCTTTATGATTTTCATGATTCACCAGGCATTCAGGTGAGCAAATGAATAATTAGGTGGTTGGGGCATATGGCATATACGGAGGAGAGGAGATGTGCACATAGGGGTTTGGCAGAAAAAAACTGAGAGAGACCACTTGGAAACATATAGACACAAAGCGTAGAATAATATTAAAACGGTTCATATGGAGATATGATTGGTGGGTGTGGACTGCATTGATCTGAAGAGAACTGCGCTGTTCTGGGCTATTATGCAAAGTTTCGGGGCAACCTATAGGTCCAATCTCCGAAGTACCACTCTTCACTGCGTAATAGCTCACAGGACCGCAGTTCTCATCTACTTCGCCACGGAAGCCTGACAACACACATGGGTTGATCCTGCTCAGGATAGAGGCAAGTTGCAGGCCCTTGTGAACATGTTAACGATCCTTCGAGTTCCATAAAATGCGGGGTATTTCCCAACTAGCTGAGTAATTATTAGCTTCTCAAGAAAGACTGATATGTTGAGTTATTATTATCATCACTGAAAGTAGCGTGTACACGTATTGTTCACCTTTGCTTTGGCAGACCGCTGCACTGCTGGGTATTAATCTGTGCTCCCATTGCCAAGTAATGGCGGTTTGTTTCTCATCCATGGTTAGCGTAATCAGTGGTTTGGAGCACGGATTATTTTGGAGTTTGTCAGGTCTAGACTAGAGGATCTGTGTGTTAGATGGCGCATTTGTTGGAAGGTGGTAATGATTTGGCACGAGGCGTTAATGTTTGTACATAGATGACCATAATGCAAAGTATAGTGTACTACACGCGATTTAACTGAATATTATTACAGGAAAATTATTGTTTGTTCCTGACTTGCATCTCTCAACATGAGTGTTGGACCCTTGAAAAAACTTTGTCACTGGGGTCCACTTACAGCCTTGGGTAAGGAATTTGTTCCACTGATATGGGGGAGTTATTTGTCCTAATGTATTTGAAATTCTGTTGCAGCTTAACACCATTTAGTAATTTGAATGGATGAAGGATCGTTTTATCCATTACTGTTGAATTACAATTGGTTTGGAGTATTTTGTATCAAAATCAATATTAATTGCTGATGATACTAGAGTCATAATTTCAAGCAGATATTTCGAAGATTTGTGTACAGTGTCAAATCAGTTCTCTCTCGGATTACTAAATGGATTGCTGCTATTAATTGACTTCTAAATTTAGATAAAACGAATATAATGAAATTCATAACAATTCATCACATTTTACTTTGTGTATTGGTTATGAAGAAAAGTATGTAGAAGAAACAGTGAATATAAAATTTCGTGGTTTACAAATTGATAACCACATAAATTTGAAGAACCGTATTGAGCAAATGATTCCTAAGTTGTGGAGCATGTAAATGCCACTAGGTCAATCATCCATATCAGTAACATTAACACCCTCAAATCAGTTTACTATGCATAATTTCATTGTTATAAAATATGGAATAATTTTTTGGGGCCATTCTTCCAACAGTGGGAGGATTTTCACTTTACAAAAGAAAATCATCAAAATTATTGCTGGTGCACAACCTGTAACTTCATGTAGAAACCTATTTAAAGAATTACAGATTCTGCCCATTCCATGCCTCTAATATACGTTCACTATTGAACTTCATTATCAGTTACCAGGAAAATTTTCAAATTCATATTTACACAATATTAATGCAAGGAACAATCACCATTTTCGTAGATTGAATGCCACCTATCGTGTTTTCAAAAATGTACATTCTGTCTTGGCATAAAATTTTTTTGCAGTTTACTGCCAAGTGTGACAATCCTCAAGTATGACAAGGCAAAATTTAAAACAGCCTTAAGAAAATACTTGCATATGCACTCCTTTTACTATGTAGATGAAGATTCTATTTGTATAGATGATTTATAATTCTGTTTTTGTAAAATTTTTGTAGTGTTGTACATTGTAATTGTGTATATGTGTATTTATGGCATGTTCCACATTGTACTGTCTTTATGACACACTTATGGATCCATGGATTTTATGTGTATATTTGTGTATATATGTATAATTTTCCCAGTTTTGAATAATTCATCTCACTGAAGACAAAATGAGAACTGACATGCATAATATCTAAGCTGCCATACCCCTTACTTTGAAACTGTCGATCTCTTACATGAGTACCACGATTGTGGAGTGCTGTAATTTCACTACCTAACCTATGTTTGATTACATGATTTACTTTATTGACTAAAGGACATGAGTTGTTCAAAACTTTTACATGTTATCTTTATTATAGCACCATGAATTTTGTAGTTTATTTAAGTAACACACCAACAGCTGCACATATATAGTGTTTAATAATCTAAAATTTACATTAAAACGCTCCTACATGTTTCAGTCATACGATCATCCTCACCCTTCACTTATAGTTCTGAAAATGGTGTTAACAGTGTCTCATCTTCTGTGATGTTATCATTGTCAATATGTTTTTCCACTGCTCTTAAATTGCCATTTTATTACCTTTCTTGGTTGAGAAGCTAAACAAACATCATATGCACTATCTTGCAGGGCATGTATGTTCTGTAACTTTTGATGCTGGATACAATACGAACAAGTGGCTACTGTGGTAATAGGCTTTACATGCTTAAATAGTTTCTTGATTAATGGGTCTCAGATACACAGTTCTTGCCAGTCCGGACATCATTAGAAGAATAAGCTGGACTGTGATCGAGCAGTAACAGAGCATTATTCAAGTTTTTTTGGAATGCAGATGGTTTCTTGATGGGGTACAAACTCTTTCTGAAAATGAATCAAAATTGTTGTTCACATCCATTTGTTGGAAATATTTTTGTAGATAACATGTAGAAGTATCAGGTTGAATTTTACATGTGTGGGACACCACTGTTTCCAAGTACATGTTGGTTTAAAGTTATGATTGCCAGTCTTGATGCACAGCAGAGAATCACACTCGTGTTTTTGTTCAAAGTTTGTTGGATGCATTTTTATGACCTAACAATTTTTCTGAGAGCAGTTTGCAATAGAGTGCTGCTTTGACACAGTTGTACAGTGCGTTCGGAACCTGATGGCACACGGTGACGCACAGGAGGGGAAGTGAAGGGGAAACATGCGAATGGAGTGGGTAGCCAGTAGTCTTGCACTCTACCTCAGAACATGGTATATCTAGCATTACTACCATTACTACTGCTGATGCGCACACCTCGGCTGCCAGTAGTCGACTGAACTGACCCCCCCACCAATTTAAATGGACTCGTCCGTTTCACTGAAAGACCAAATCTGGTTTCTGCGCGTGTGCCATCACGTTTCAAACGTGTTATACTCTTGTTCATCAGTGTATCATCAACATCATCATCACTTTGTGTAGAATTTTAGCTGCTTTACTGTCACTAAATGCAGATCCACTTGTAAGACTAATTCGGTATCCCGCATCTCACCTTCCACCACCAAATCAACTGTTCAGGAGCTGTAAAGCTGCTTGTTTCTGATGAGTTGTTTGTTATATTTAACCACTTTGACTTTCAGAAGTACCCCATTTATACACATTTTTTCACTACAGTTCTGTAGGAACCACCTATACAAATTCTGATTTACAGTACTGTTTTCACAGAGTCTAGATATCTTTCTGTGATGCCATATGTTGCCTCCTACAGAATATGTGATTGAATGTAATTTTTCTTCTTCCACCCACTTATGTATTGTTCTGCCTAGAATTTTACATATGCAGAATAAATTGATTTTGCTTCACCTTTTTCAAGTCTTTAATTTGGCCATTGCTATTAATTGGGTATTTGCTGTGCCCTTTGTGGGATTGTGGATCTTGGAGGTTGAGCAGGTAAAAGGAATAGCACAGTTGACTGGCATCAGCTGTACAGATCCCTGCTACTGGAATTAAAGGGGTTTAGTGTATCTAATATTGTAGCATAATGAGCCAATACTTGTTACAGATGTGTCAACAATCAAAAGTGTCAACTTACTGTTCTACATCAAATTGTATATGTATGATGTGCTGCCATAGTTTTGGAAGAATATCAAACTCAAGGTGAAACAATTAATGGGCTGGATGTTCATTGGTAGAATTGTAATGATAGAATTTGTTTACAGGTATAATCAAATGTGTATCATTTATGACGGTCCACTGTAGCAATATGTGGTGGCCTCCTGCTGAGTCTGTTGGAGGCTTGCTCAACTCTGCTATATTCCTCGCTTTCAGTGGCCTTACACTATATAACTTCATGAGTGCAATCTACGAAGGACCAGGCTACTTACCTCCACAATGGAAGCCAGTAAGAATCCAGCGGGATATTTAAAACAATTGATAAAACTGTCGTCTGTAAGATATGTGATCAAAGTGTATTCAGCCTCTTTCTTTGTCTCATTTATGGCATTGTCCAGACCCAGCCGGAGGATGTTGTTTATCTCCAGTTTTGCAACACATGCCAAGGGTACAAGGCACCCAGAGCACATCACTGTCGCAAGTGTAAGTTAGTATATGATACTGTAATGCACATTTGTGTTTATAAAATGGAATCAAATTGTCAAACTTTTTCAGACTTTTTCCAGTGTAATTTTCAGGCATGTTTTCCACCTATGCTTTAGTGATTTCTTACTTCACTTCAGGCATATGCAATTGGTGTTCACTGGATGAACACTTTTTAATGTGGGTTTCTTATGTACAAAATTAACTGCATGGAGTAGAGTTCTTCTAGAAAAGCCAGTTGTTCCTCAACTAGTCAATGTGCATCTTTTGGAACCTGATATATTTCAGTAAAAACACATACATAGGCACCTGAAAAATGATTAGGCAGTGGTTTTTGTCACAAACAAGGAGAGATGTTTGACATTAAATTTTCTTCATGTAACAAGCTCTTCTGATGTATTTGTCATCCACAAAAAATAATGGGGTTATTGAAATGTGGAAATATGGTTGTTTTGAACCTTTTTTTATGAATGTGTTCTTTTGGTTTCCAGTAATATTACAATAGTGTGTCTTTTTTACCATCAAACAACTGACAGATATGTTCAAAACATTTGTGCTGTACAGCATGCATTTATGTATTTCTTGTCTCTAAGTCAAATCACTTATTATGCCTATGAAATAATGTGAAATGCCAACTTGATGCAACAAGGTAATTTTATTGATATATTCTTAGCTCGACATGTTTTGGGTACATACACTCATCATCAGGAGCATTAGATGTTGAGTTGCAGTATATGGTTTTCTGCACCAAGTTTTTGGATGGGTGGTCTTGATAGCCACTGCGTGGGTGCCATGCAACGCACAGCACCATCCGCACCCTACACATGACCCACACAGTGGCTCTCAAGATCACCACCGATCCAAAAACTCGATGCAGAAAACCATATGCTGCAACTCAACATCTAATGCTCCTGATGATGGGCGTATGTACCCGAAACATGTCGAGCTAAGAATATATCAATAAAATTACCTTGTTGCATCAAGTTGGCATTCCA
>Ga0123355_10019744_pt1 | contig 10738 bp, 4 predicted proteins | sample TergutEmb28metaG_3_FD_89872 | JGI IMG/M metagenome (GOLD analysis project Ga0123355, IMG submission 89872) | Embiratermes neotenicus P1 segment gut microbial communities from Petit-Saut dam, French Guiana - Emb289 P1 | ecosystem: Host-associated > Arthropoda: Insects > Digestive system > Gut ...
CTCCAACCTACAGCAAACCAAGAACGAATCGACCAATGTGATAATCAACATTAGAGTCGCGAACTCCTGATGATGAACATAGTAGTGACCGAAACGTGTTGAGCCTATAAGAAGTACAATAAAATAATAAGTGGCATCTAGTTGGTTTTTATTCTTCAGTTATGAATTATATTATTCAGTGTTTTATAGCACCAAATGCCTTTCATCAGTGTATCTAAACAAAGTGGGATGTTCCATGCTATAGCCAAATACGTAAAGTTTTGGCAACAGGCTACATATTTCTGGTCTCTGGTGCATGCATTTTGTACAATTATGTAAACAAAAAAAACAGGACACATTCCACATTCGCTTTAACGCAACTCTGCAGATCACGGGATCGCTGAATAGAGGTAAGCTATCATGCTCACATTAATTATTCACAAATAAATTATTCATATTGTGTATTTAAATACATAGAGTGACGAACCCTCATTAAACCAATAAAGTGCTTTCTATTTACACAAATCTGTCAAGAGCTTGGTTAGGGTGGTGACTATCAGTTTTTCTAGACGGACTTTGCGCCGTATAGTTTGCTAATCCGCTGTGAAGTATATTTACCCAAAGAGTTGGACTTATTACAATTTAATTACAAGGACTATTGCAGAAGACCAAAAACATTATCTCGAATGCTACACGGTACCCGAAACAGACCAGTTAACATGTGAAGGTTATATGCCAGATACTGCAGTAAATTTATACAAAGGTGTAAAATTTATTTCCCTGCACTTCGTAAAACCGTATTGGCTGCGAATAAGCACAAATCATGCAATTCAGGCAGTCTAAGTGCGTTACCCGCAAGCTATTTCGATTAATTATGGTCCCAAAACACTGTTTGAATAAAAAATATGCATGTCATTGATAAATAAATATTTTGGTCAATGAGATATAAAATACTGCAAGTAAACGTTATTTCTTTTTCTGAATAGACCTAAGGTAACGGATGTGTAACAAGAGATTATTTATCAAGTCAGATCTAAATACAGCTCGTGAATTAATTAATTTTTTCTCTCACTAGATTTTATGCAATACTAAACTTGCTAAATCAATTTCTCTTTCTAGAGAATTTAAGTGAATGGAAAAATGGATTTGTACTTGTATTTAGAAGGAAGGTCGCGGTTTCGATTCCTGATGGGGTCACTAGATGTTTATTGACTTAATTAATCCGGCTGTATTATGGGCTTTGGGTCGACTCAGTCTCTAACAAAAATTAGTATCATGGATATCCCCTGGGGGTAAAGCCGGTCGACGCGGAGGTCTAAAATCCTTGCCACCTTCACGTCCAGAAATCCTGGCAGCCTTAGCCTCCTGCAACCATAAGAGCCTGCCTAGTCCAGGAAAAGGGTTGCTTTACTTCTGCTCCTATCTGGTACAAAGAGATGTCAAAGCAGAGAGCAGCGTGTGTGCTGTCCAAGTAACAACAACTGTGGCATAATTAATGTTAAACAACAGGATTTCACAATCAATACATAAACATCAACCTACATTAACCTACAAAGAAGGTGAAATTTTTCAAATGTTTAGGGTAAATCTTCTTCGGTTACGACGATATCTACCAAAATTTTAGGTCGAAACTATATTTGTGGGACAATAAGTTGAGCTAAAATGCAGAAGGCAAAGCCCAACGCCGAAGGTTTAGGATAATGACCAAAGGTTCGGTAGCTGCTCAGTACTAGTTCGGAGCTGGAATTTAGTTAAGAAACGCGAATATAAACTTTAAGATGACTTAACTTCGAAAGGCAACTGAGACGTTCCAGAGAAATGTAAGGTATTAAAATTTAATAATCAAGAATAATAAATTTGGAAATGCAAAACAATATTACGAAGCCATTTCTCCGTATTAATTATCAACCGGTTTTCCAGAAAAACGGATCCATTCGCTTCCAACACCAGACGATACATTCATTCATTCTTTCTTTAATTCGTTCATGCATAAAATCTTTCATTCATAGTTTTTTTTTTTTTTAAGCAAGCTCGCCACAGAGTACGATCAAGTTCCAGTATGCCATCTTTTCCTTAAGGTCATCCAGCACATGCTTCCGTCTTTTTCTTCGTCTTCCCGCCGCCTCTTTTTTTCTCTACCCTTCCTTCAACAGTGTGTTTTAGAAAGCTGTTCCTACGCAAAACGTGACCAATAAAAAAAAGTGATTTCTTAACAGCTCATACAAATCCAGAACTTAACTTTGGAATTCATCACATTACGAAACGCATAATTGGAATTCATAAATTTAAGATGCTGCACCATGCCATCAGAAAGTGACTATACAGCGTTAATGAAAATAATTTTATTTGCACTTTAGTATTCAACAAATGAACATGACAAAAATGGAAAAAAAAATTCAATGATTTTTCGTATTTTAACAATTCCTGTAAGGTATACCGATTTTATTTGGACCCCCTTTATACGATTTATAGATACAGCCTGTAGATGGCTTTATACACCAAGCCGAAACATGCTGCTGTCGTAATATTTAATCGTAATAAATAGTTGCATTAGCGTTGTTTCATTAGTGATAAACCTGCAAGTCAGGGGCGCGGTCCCAACGAAAATGCACAGCAATTTCAAAATTCGAAACCTAAAAGAAAGCTTTTCCAACAATACTCGCAAAGCAGCAACGCGTAGCGTATCTTACCTTCTGCGCAAAATTTGTCAGTCTGCAGGGTAGTTGCTGATAGATCTTGTAATCACTTAGGTAAAACCTATACTTACAAATTACATAAAACATTGTGACCCCTGAGTAGTAGCACAACAATTCATTTTAAAATTATTAAAATGTAAAGGTAATAATAATAATAATAATAATAATATGAAAATCTTATTATTGTGCAAGTTTATTAGAAGCACAACAGCACAATAACAAGCGAAAGAACTACTAAAACCAGAACACAGATCAAATTACACGCAGAGACACGACATATAACGTAACGGATATAACATGAGCTCTACAATTACAAGTTAAATCAGCAGTTAAATTTTGGTGATGATGATAATGATGATGATGATGATCATTATCATCATCATTATCATAAAGTTAGTAGACCTACATTCAACGCATATAATCCCCACAATTTTGATAGAGGATGAATAATGTATACAATAAAAATAAAACTTTTTAAAAACATCTACGAAATAATTGTTCAATTTGGCATATTAATTGTAGTAAGTTTTCGGAAGAAGATAATCACGTTGTAAAAATAAAAATTTGAACGTGTTTATACGCGGCTGGGTGATCACAGCCCGCTACAGAGCTGCAGGAAAATCTCGTTTCATCCATGCGAAACCACTCCCCAATTCTCTCTCCGCCCGCCACATTTAGTCATTACTGTTAATTAAAGTGCATGTGCAGAGAGGTCTGCATTATTATCCCTCCAAATTCTCTTCCACCACGTTTAAAGCCGAGAGATTACTGTCGTGAAGGTTTATTGCTCGTCTGACGTTCCTGTTAACAGACACTCCACAGGAATGCATTTTTTCCAACACAACCGTGTCAATTATTTCGTTATTATTGTTATTATTATTATTATTATCATCATCATCATCTCCTTTATGCAGGGTATTTATACTTATATTACAGAGATAAACTATGTCCCTAGGGAATACAGTGTTGCAGCTATTCTATTGTTACTATTCATGGTGCTTATATCGTTAGTTCCATTGTTCAATCGAATGTATTTATACATTAGTATTTTCCGAAGTATGTGTGCAGTGCCCAATATGGCTGATTTTTTTAATTCCTTGTCTTTGTAAGGTCTTTATGTTTTAGAATCTTCTCGGCTTCTTTTTTGATGACATTTCTGTCTCCTGAGATTGCAAGGTCTATTAACATACATGTTTCCTTTTCGTTATCACGGATTATAATGTCTGGTTTGTTGTTGGGGATAGTTCTGTCAGTTTGTACTTGTTGATTCCACAATATGGTTACCTTGCATCCTTGACTCGTTTCTACTGATTTTGGAACATTTTCATATTATTATTATTATTATTATTATTACAATAACGGTCATGTTAGAGTAATGAAATTTACAGAACAAACGTTTTTCTGGTTTCTATGCGAATGTGGAAGTAAGGTCTACTACGGTAGAAACGAAATGTTTAGCAGTATAATGATCAGAGGTGTACCTAATAGAAAGAAGGCGATAGGAGAACAAAAATAAATAGCAAAGACTTCACAGTTTGTACCTTCTATAAAATATCATTAAGATACTCAAATGGAATTCAACAGTATGGAGGGTGCAAATGTAATAAAATCTGAGAGTGAGAGACCATTTGGAAGACCCAGGTGTAGATGGTAGCGTAGGAATAAAAGTGTTAATGAGACACGTTGAAAGTGCGTGGAACTACATTAATTTTGCTCAGGAGTCAATGGTGGACATTTGTAAAGAAGCAAGCAAACTTCCAGCATTCGCAAAACTTTATTAATTTCTCGACTAGCTGAGCAATTGCTTGATTACTTATACGACACTCATCCATTAAGTCATTTCCCACCGCTATATAACATTTTCATAACGTGTGCAGACACCAGTTACTTAATTTCCGCTCTGTCTCCCTCAGTATCAATTATTACGCACTCACGCAGACCGAACACAACTCGCAGTGCCTCAAGCCAGCACTTTACTTCCCGCGCAACACGTTCCACCGACTGCAGCCTCTCGTATCTCTCATTCACAGGAGAACAGTTGCCTTCGGCTGTTAGCACAGATATGAATAACGAAGAATTGAGTGTCGTTATCTGCCAATCATATTATTCCATGGAGCACAAAATGGTCCAAGAAATACAGTCCATCCTGTACACTATCACGGACATAAAAATCCGTAAATGCACTGGATGCAGTGTTATATAAATCTAGTGTACGCCGTTATGCACTTCTCTAATGTCTATTAATATTCTGTTCTCCTAGCTTTGACTACGTCTCCAAATACGACTCACAGATAAAGTCTCTTTAAAGTAGTAACCTGTTTGCATTAGTGGCAATTCCCGTGTGTCCTTCATGCTGCAAAGATCTCCGTAATTTCGTTGTCAAACAAATCTCTTGTAAGAAACTAAAATTACGCTGTCTGTAATTATGTAATTTTCTACAGCTTTCTCAATAATGTGAAAATTATCCGACAAAATATAAGCGTACAGGTATATTAGTTGTGTTCGTGTGTGTTCAAGGACTTACTGACTAGCTAATATAAACTTGGGTGAAATCATACCGTCGGGTATGCCTCATCCGTAAGGAGTCAGTTGATCTGATAATTGACACCTAATTGATAAGAAATACACAGTGTGGCATTATCAACTAAGATTATATTAGCTAGACAGGCTTATATCGTTAATAGTATAGGAACACAAAAAGGAAACTTAAGCACCTGTATGGTTGTGCTTGGTTGGATAATTGACACCTAATTGATAAGAATGGACGACATCGCGTACGATTACAACTTTTCGTCACTTCTACGGTCACGATTCTCCCGTTAAGTTGGAAGTTCAAGCTTAATAAATCTCTCTGGAACCACTTTCCTCAAGTTTAACCTTTAACCCGCTAACGTGGAAAATATGGTGAGTTCCTAATAATGCCAGCAACTCGCAGGTGGGATTTAACTCGGCGTTTAAATGGTTAAGATAACAGAGACTTATTTTATGTAAATAAGTAACAAATCATGCATGGCGTTTTCGTGTGTTACAATTAAAAATTATATTATCAGTTTAAAGGTGGGAGGGGCATTTTACCGGGGTGCTGATAAGTCCGTAGTCCGACCAGGAAAGAAACAAGCTCAGAAGCATGTCAGGGTCGCGCGCGATTTCAGCAAAACCGAGACGCGAGCTGTCATCAAGTTATTTTTTTTCTGCAAAGCAAGGCGCCGAAGAGAATTCACGCCATTCTAACGGAAAAATTAGCTTGTTTCCTTCCTGGTCGGGCTAAGGACTTGTCAGAACCCCTGTGTGCAACTTGACGTGTACACGTGCTCAATAATATCTACATTTACCATTCGAATTTCCGAATTCAACGTATAGGATAAAAGGCACAAAAATCCTTGCTTTGCATCATGTGACTAAATAAGGTATATATATATATATATATATTAATAACAAAACATTATTCGAATTGAATAAAAAAGCTTTTAAATGTGTTTTATATATATACATATTAATTTCGTTTCAACTTCCAACAATTGCTTAGTATTACAAAAAATTTGATATATCAAAGACTACAAAAAGAAAACCATTAATTTCATACCATTTTAATATAGTTTAATTAATTCGTAAATCTTATGGGATACCATATTACATGAATGCTATTTACACTGCATGAATCTTATTCTGTGCTTTGTAAAGATGGCCTCATGACGGTTAATTGACAGAAATATGTCGTCAAGATGAAAATAAAATAAAATATATTGTTGTGTTTGACTGAACCAGAAACTATTTTGTTGTCTCTCAATATCGCACAATCCGTGAAGTATAAAACATATTCTATACTTGCGGTTTATATCTCAGCAATGCGACTTTCGCAACATTCCGCTTGCGGAAGATACATTTCTATGCAACTTCTCTTCCTTGATGTTGAACGCTCTGTAAGGAGAATCCTTTTCAGAAGGTAATTCCGCTTCCTGCTTCTTCCCCATATCCTTCCTGCTACATACTCTGAGTCTCTTGCTCATACTACATTTTCCTGTAAACATTAGAAGGACGCAACCTCGACATTTTACGATCCAAGTCTTTCCCATTGTTGTGGGGTCGCAGTAACGCCACGCCACATCACTACCGGTGTCTCTGTCGTCAACTTGTGACTGCCATCCTGGTGACTGCTGCCAGTCCGTTGTTAAACCTTTCTCTGAATTCACTCTTTCTCTCAAAGCACCATTTCATTCCTCTCTCTTTGAATGTTTAAGGCCTAGCGGTTACTTTATGTAGCACCAGATTGAACATAAAAAATTCAACATTCAGCCCAGAGTGTATTAATGTGTTTTGCACTTATCTCAGAAATAACAGCCATTTATTTCCAATAGAGTCAACGGGCTTATTTTCGTAACCGAGACGAGAGGTTTACTGCGTGGTACGAACTGAATGTTTATACTGTATTTCATATTATCTGCCATTAAAGCGTTAAACTTAGCTATTAAAAGTTGCTCCTATTCTTGATTAAGGATAAAATTTTGAATACCCAGATTGTAATGGCAATAAGGCCTAGAAAACTGAGTACTATAAGCAGCTGATTATGAAGAGTGATTTTCAGTCCTCGGTTCTCTTTCTCTTTGTCTGCTAGGTAGCAAATTCGGCCAGCTCTAAAACCTACCTGACAGTTGCAGAAAACAAAAATATCACTGCATATGCAGGGAAACGAATTCCAATTTTCTCGTGTTCAAGCTACCAGTCGTCACTACACCCCCTGAGCTATCTCCGCTCTGGTCTAGCAATACATTAATAACGTATTAGCCAGATACATGATTATTACGGGAAAGTGAACCTGAAGAATGTGGCAGGAACATATCAGAGATCCAGTAAAATGAAAATACCGCAAATATGTCCCAAACAAATTTGAAATGATTCAGACAGATATTTAACAAGCTACATATCAGTCAATCTCGACTTCGTGTCTCCAAACCTACTGAACACAGTTCAATTAATATTTGAGAAAGGTGGTTTAGGCTAAAAGAAATAAATTTGTGGTCTTCTGGGATTATACGCAGCGTAGATTGTAGTTTGTTACCGATGTGTTGGGACCGACATATTGTCCCGAAACGTCGGAAAAAATTACCATTCTATTCTGTATAAAACAACTTTATGAACCTGTTCGCAGCTGAAATGCAACCTGGCAAAGTGCATGCAAAATTTCAATCGATTATACCCTAATTTTCTTACATCTGTTTTTAATATATCTTTACATACACCCATAGGGCATCCTAATTGTTTTCTCCCTTGAGGTTTAGGGCAAAAACTAAGTGTCCATTAAATGGAGAGACATACGTCATTTAGCGTGCTTCAACCATATTATACCCGTTGATATGATCATAAAAACCAATCTTTCTTCGTGCTTAGGAAGAGTCAGAAGATGACCGTGCTGCCGTTGACAGTTTAGCTTAATACTTACTTCAGCCTTAAATCCAACATTTTATATGGTTTGCTTCTTTCAGTTATGTCACTTTTTCTTATATAGGAATGAAGTTTTGGGTACTTTCTCGACATTTGGCATTTTGTTTCTGGAGGGAATCAATTAAAATACAATTTAATCATCTATACCGCTTAAGTTTTTATCAGTGTAAGGTGTAATTAACAATAACCAAGTTGTTCTTTCTTTCTTTCTTATTCTGACTTTGTCTGCCTAATCACTGTAGGTATAGAGGGTTACTTTAGCACCTGATCTCAATCACAGACACGAACGTAATTGGTAGGACTCCCCTGGACGAGAGACAGAGCCGTCGCAGAGACAACTAAGATGTTACTACGTAGATTTAAAATGTGTTGGATGGGTTTAACATGCACGATCCAGCAGAAGCGCCATGCGCACTGTAATGAACAAAAAATGATGAGATGTATCCAGCAGGTCGCGACTGATAACTTTAAAAGTAGAATTGTGATTATACTACCAAATAAATATTACAGTAAGATAACATGACGATTTTAATTGGATTTATCTGCACCAGGAGAGAAATTGGTGACGAAACTTCGTGACGACTATAATGTAAATGTGAGTTACACAAAAGGCGGGGAATTTCTGCGACAGATGGACAATTCCGAGCACCCTTGGCAGGGTTACTCTGTTCCATAATTCGTTGCCCGCACGGAGATAAATAGCGAAAGCTCAAAATCGGAGACTAAGTCTATTCGTCAATAGGTCTAGATCAAAACATCTCTCACAATATTTGTGCCAATTATGTCGCGTTCAAACGGTACTTGTGGGTATTGCGTTCTGGCATCCTCGTACATTTCATTTTCAATGCCTTCCCCTTAGTTTTAGCGAACGCGAAAGACGGGTGACCTACAAAAGAGAGGAAGACACAGTTGGGTGTGAAGTACACTACTCAATCTGTGTTCCAGTCGATGGAGCGAATTTGCATCGAACAAGAGCACGCTGTCCAGTTCACGCTTAGATGACTCGGCCCGCCTGCCACTTTGTTACCCCGCAGTTGCGACCGGATGGACGGACGGACGGACAGACAGACGGGTAGATCGACCGAGCCTCGTTCCTGCATGAGTGACGGAATGGCTGTCCGAAGTAACGCGTACCGTATCATTTAGAGCAGCAACTGGATTGACCTTTACTACAGCGGTTTGCAGGTGGGCAAATGCCTAGGAGCAGAGGGTAAGGGGTAGGCCATTCCATCGCAGCAACGCAGAAATTTGTGACAGGTCGATGTACAGGATGTAATTCGAAGTGCAGGAAGACAATCTGAAACCTTTTTACTTGTACTGTCAACACGCCCTTCAATTAAAATTACTCTTGTAAAACCTCATAAATATTTTTAATAGCAGCATCCTTTGAATTTGCAGTTACATTAGACTTGGCAGATGAAATGTACTTCAGAAATTCGTTACCGATGAGAAGGAACAGGGTATTCATATTTTATGTGAGGGATTGTAATGAAGCAAAGGAAGATACTTTGTTGACTTTCACTCTCAACATAATAAGACTGCAGTTCCAGATAAAGAATGATAGAACATAAATGAAACCTTTATGTTGTTCGTTCCATATGGGATTAATTCACAACCCTCAAACAACAAAACTAACTACGTTTTTTTTTTAGATATTTACATTTAAAGGCATAATTTTCCTACATGTTTCAATCCACAAGGCAACATCATCAGGGAAAAATATCAAATGATACTACATAAAACTTAATTAGTTCTTTTTTTGCACATAATTAGCATCTTATGCATGGTGAAATAGTAGAGTGTAGACAGTTATATGTAGAACAGTTGTGTACGTAAGTGGAATAAGATGTTAATATAGAGAATCTCCGGGGTAATTTACGTACTTAACGAAAGTTGACACAATAATTAAGTACGTAAGCTGCCCCGGAGATTCCCTACATGATGATCCCATTTCACTTATGTGCACAACTTTTCTACAAATACCTGTTTACGCAGTTCTGCTTTAACATGCTTAAGATACTAATTATGTGTACAAAATAACTAAGATTTTTTGCAATATTACTAAATATTTGTTGCCTGATGGTGATCCCCTGTGGTCTGCAACATGCAGCAATACTCTGTGTTATATCATATATAACTATCGAAAGAAAAACACTGTGCATTTTATTAGTTGAGTGTTCTGAATTGGTCATAAATGGACTGAAGCTATTAGGGAAGGCCTATACACTGAAAACAGCACAATAATAAAATATACCATAAATTGCTAGAATTTTTAAAAGAAAACATGAAAATCAAATTTCCAACTTGCTCTGCCTATGTCAACGGACGTTGCGACACAAAAGGAACGCCCAGTAATAAAAATTAAACAAGCAATTTCAGATGTCGAAGCCGGAAGAAAGCAGGAACTGATACGTGATGATTGTGGTGATAACTGACACATTGTGGTTGTCGTGATAACCATGACATATTGTGATTGTAGTGATAACATGACACATTGTGGCTGTGGTGATAACCATGACATATTGTGATTGTGGTGATAACATGACACATTGTGGCTGTGGTGATAACCATGACACATTGTGACTGTAGTGATAGCCATGACACATTGTGATTGTAGTGATAAC
>Ga0123355_10019746_pt1 | contig 10738 bp, 9 predicted proteins | sample TergutEmb28metaG_3_FD_89872 | JGI IMG/M metagenome (GOLD analysis project Ga0123355, IMG submission 89872) | Embiratermes neotenicus P1 segment gut microbial communities from Petit-Saut dam, French Guiana - Emb289 P1 | ecosystem: Host-associated > Arthropoda: Insects > Digestive system > Gut ...
AAGAATAAAAAAAAAGAAAAAAAATTAAACAAAATTAAAAAAATATAAAACAAAAACACAAAAAAAAAAAAAAAAAAAAAAAAAAAAAAAAAAAAAAAAAAAAAAAAAAAAAAAAGAAATGTGAACACGTCAATAGAGACATTGGTAAAATGTACACGAATACAGACATAATCATAATGGCTGTTTGAACTGTCACAAAGTCTACAACACCCAGAAAAATTAAGAGTGGAACCAACCACATTGATTGGCACACAACACCTAGAAAAAGTGACACAACGTACTAAAATACAAGTTCCTATGGACTTACAGACTAGACCAAAGTGCTGATGAAGCCTTCGACTGACAAGGCAGATCACCCCTGAAAATTAAGTCATCATTACTTTACTCATGCTACCCAAAAGAAATTTAAAAAATGTTAAAACAAATATATGAAGCTTTATCAGAGATGCATACTGAAATAGAAGAAATAAATTATGTTCAGACCATTCGCTTTCTTTTAAGATGCAGCAGAAGTAAAGTTGAGTAAAAAGAGACCAACTTGATGTCACTTGCTTTATTATTTCTTTATATAATGCTCAATATGTTTTGGATGTTAATACATCCATCTTCAGGAGCTTGTGTCTTATGTGTTGAGTTATTTCGTGGGTTGTATTGCTCTGGTTCGATGTGTGTTGGTGTTACGTTATGGTATGGCTGTGGTGGTGTGGTACCTGTATGCAGGCTGAAGCGTAGTGCTTCAACTTGCATACAGGTACCACACCACCCCAGCCAAACCACAACGTAACTCCAACACACATCAAACCAGAGCAATACAACCCACAAAATAACTCAGCACATAAGTCGCAAGCTCCTGAGGATGGATGTATTAACATCCGAAACATGTTGAGCGTTATATAAAGAAATAATAAAGCAAGTGACATCAAATTGGTCTCTCTTTACTCAACTATCAAGATGATGCATGGTCCAATAAACATAAGAAGTAAAGTTACCAAGCACAAATTAAAGCAATAGAATGTGAGTACAATGTACATGAAATTTAACTATTGTACTTCTTTTAGGGGTGCAATGCATACTTTATTTTATTTATTACTTAGAAATTATCATGTTAATCTATGAGTAATAATATTTCTTTACAATTAATCAGTTAGGCCTATCAATGTACATAACATTAAATTTATTTATACAAATGTTGGAGTAAATGCAATGAATTGATAACACAATTTACAAGCAAGGTTTAGAATATGCTCATCTTCCAAGCTTAATATAACAGCGGGAGGTAGGTGTAAAATGAATAATACATGCACATATACTAAGCATTTTATACTGTAAAGTAAAAAACATTTGCACATACAATATTCTGTAGTGTCAAATGAACATTGCTTGTACATATATTAAACATGTAAAATTGATAATACTTGCACATACACTAAGCACGTTATGGTAAAAAAATGAATAAAGCTTGAACATTCACAAAGCATAATACAGCCACTCCCTGACTTATGACCATCTCACTCACAACCAACCAAAGGTACAACTAAAGTTTTCTTAAGAAAACTTGAATTCAAACAACTGTAGGAAAATTCATCAAAATTTTATTTTAAATTATATTTCTACATTTCGTTGAAGAAACTCTATTCATGATATTTTGTAACAGAATGACTGCCTGAATCCCCCCAGCCTGCTGGAGGATACATATTCCACCATTTTGTATTTTCAACTTATGACCAGTGTTCAATGCATCCTGTTCATGAGTCGGGGAGTTACTGTATAGTGTAAAATGGGTGAAGTTTGCACATAAATGAAGCATGTTATAACGTAAAATCAACAATGCTTGACATAACACTAAGCATGTTACAGTAAACAATGCAATTTTAGAACAGTTCTTCAAATTACCATAATCCACCACTAAAGAACTGACCTCTCCGGTACACTGCTGACTGCAGGTTGAATGACTTTCCCTTCACACTAATAAAGCATAGTGCAAAACACCGTGCAAAGTCAAGTGGAATTTTCATAGTTGTTGAAGAAATCATGTTAACATTTTCACCTAAGTGTTTCTTCTTACAGACTGACATTTTTTGTTGCCTCTAGTATTATTACTTTTACAGTTAATTGTAAAGTATAACAAGTTTATTGCTGATTTGATGGTAATGTGTAAAACCAACCCACACTGTATACCACACTGACTCTCAGAAATTGATAAATGTAATGAATTTGATTAATTCAATGAAAAATAAAGACACAAAGAAAATCAAAATTCAATTTTTTATTCTATTTCCTCAGTCATTTTGAGCTCTGAAAAGATTCTCATAATCAAAGCAATGTGAATACTGCATGCTTGTCTCCTGTTAACTTTTGGCTTTATAAACTTGGAGTTAATGATAAAAAGGTAAAGTTGTCTCTGTACATGCCCTGAAGGCATGTGGGCACAGCACAAATTTAGTTCCACTCATTCTTAACTTAGTACTAGATGGAGGTGATTGGTCATTTTCACGCCCTTTCCCCCTGAATCCTTGGGTGAAAGATCCATCAACAGGAGGCTGGGTGGGCCACAGAGCAATCCTGGATGTTTTTGAAAAGAGAAAAATCTCTTGCCCCTGCTAGGAATTGAAACAAGGCTCCTGTCCTGCAGCCTGTAACCTAGTCACATGATGACAATGCTGCCCATTGAAAAATATATTTTATAATCATGGAAAAGGCCTTATCACCATGAATCATGAATTGTGATACCCAGAACAAACTGATCCACAATTAAGGGATTAAGTAAACCAAAAATTAAAGGAGAAAAAGTAACACATATAGCAAGATGCAGCACTGATGCACTGAATGACTATAGTGAGGAACAGATGCGGCTATGTGTTGGTGGCTGTTTATGAATTGGTTGGTGGTGCTGGTGTGTTGCATCATGCACCTACATCTTACAAATAACCAGGCTTAGAAATACATTGTTACTAAACTTTAGTGACTGTGTTCATCTTTAACACACTTGCCTTTAGCTTTCATGAGTTCTTTCTACCATCTTTTCTGTACCTAACATTAATGGATGTTATTTTCTACACCTTTCAAATTTCTCATCAGATTGCTCTAAATGTCTCAAAGTGTATCAAAATGAGACCCTTTCAAAAGGATTTAGAAAAGTAACATAAACCAATATGCCAAACGTGGTGAATGTTTTTACAATGGTATTAGTTTGACAGTCCATTACTTTACAGAAAGTTCTATGTGGTCAGGTGCAGTGCCATGACAAGAAATTCACTTGTACAGTCAAATACGAAGTTGGTCTGCTTCAGCATATATGCTGGCTGTGTACATTTTTAAACCTGAAAGTGGAATGCTTGATTGACTGTTGTGGAGGAACAAATTTAAAATGGATATTAAAAGGATGACATGAACACATGCAAAACTCGCTATTGTTGTTACTTGTTACATAACAGCTTAAGTCTGGTTATTTGTCACACTCTTTCAACAGGAGTACTTGCCTTTTACAATCTTCATTGACAGTGCAATCACAGTTTACCATTGTTTGCCTGCTCACGTTATTTAGACCATAATCCTTACCTTCAGAGTCTGATAACATGTCAATGTGTAACTGTACATACCACTACTCTAGCTACAGAAAGAAGTAAACAGATCTGATTTAAAGTAATAACTCATTTTGACCCTTTCCATGCTGCAAGCAAGATAACTGATTTACAGGTACTGTGCTTTGCATCTGTTTATTCTGTAATAATATCAGCAAAAAACTGTATCAAACCATCACTCAACAGTAAATTATGTGCCACTAAACACTAATAGAAGATGGTAGTTTACATAAAAGCCAGCATGGAAAGGGTTAAAATGTGTCTGCTATGAATAGAGACCATGGTTACACAACTTCCATCTCATCGACTAACTGTAATTGAAACCAGTGATGGTTTATTTGATTACATGAAGTCAAGGGTATCTGATTTGAGTAAACAAATTCCATTGTGCATCGTTGTGCTTGTTATTAAGTTTAACCGACTATGCCTTCTGTACTGAAGAGATTATATGGGGTCAAATGGGATAATGACAGTGTAGGTTAAATTGATCTTTTCCATTCATTCAATCTTTCTTACTTCTTCATGCATCTCCATTAATAAATAAAACTTCTTTTGTTCTTCCTTCTTATCTTTCTTGTATTCTAATATTCAGTACAAACAGACTCAGCAAATCACATTCCTAAAGCCATTTTCCATACCTTTTTATTTCTTAACAGTTTTTATTCACTCCTTTTAACACCAAAAGGGTCAACCCTGGACCTAAAACTGAATGTCTAACTACGTAAGAGTAATTTATGCCAATATACTCATTCCTCAATACAGCTGTAACTTAACTCTATAATGAATTTTAATTTACTTGACGGTATTACTTGTACAACCCTTTCTTAATTATATATTGCATCCAAGATTCCAGAATTTTTCCTGTTCTTGTAACCATAATTTTGCCCTAGTTACACTCCGTATTTTCTGTCATTCCAATCTCTTACCTGTAGGGGATGTCACTTAGATTGGACTGGCTATGTGAATGAGTAACCCTGCTGGACAAGTCCTTTACACCTGACACTGCCAGCTCATGCACTGATCCTGACAGGCTCCTATCACTTCCCCTGCGTTGCCCCAGTGCTCCAAAGCCCTGCTGCTGGAGTGAAGCCACGACCTGCTGTTGCAATAACAAAGACTGAATCGGTGCACTACTTGTCGAAGTCTTCTTCTTTGCAGGCCCACCAAATCGAAAGATCCTGAAAATGAAGTGCAAAGAAATTAAAACTCCTCCAACATATGCACATAGAACACTCTCTCATTTAATGAGAATAATACTGCAATTAAATATCATCTGCTATAAGAAAATAAATTTGGCCACACTTCAGAATGTGTTTATGTTTATCTTGTAATAACCAAAAGTATAAAAATCTGACTAATATCTTTAGTTGTCACAAAGCTAATGCAGTCAGCAGGACAAGAAAAAATATATTTCTTTGGAAGATTTTGATGTGGAACACTCGAGGACATGATCACTAAGGTCAACAGAACTCTCGTAGATGAAATATGTTCTTCTTATACCTTCAATGAGGTACTACATCCAAACCATGTGAAGATGGAAATAAAGTGTGGTATTTAAAATGAGAGATAACTGAGCCTGAAGGAGTAATTTAGGAGCTGTAATCAAAGGTACAGTGATGTGAAGCATACATACAGAGGCCCACAGTAAAAGATGGAGTGGGGTCACACACATATTTATACTTACTTACTTTTTCTTAATTCCTTATTTATTTACTTGGTGATTGGGCTGGCGACAAGCGTTTTGACGTTATGATGATTGTGTGTACATTACCATTGTGACTGGGTAGTATTTGAAGGATACATACCTTGTTGAAATTTCAAGACTTCATGCATTGCATTATTGACAGCACTTTCTAAAATGTCTGATTTTGTATAAAAGAGTAATTTCATCCTTAAATACCAAAAGTATCTTCTCATAGGAATGGTTCATATTTAAAAGAGAAGCTTTGTAAATTTCATAGATGAAATATTATATGCTCTTTAGAATAAAACCAATGTCAGTGGGGTATTTTGTTATCTTGCCATAACTTTTCAACATGTGAATCATGGCATATTACTTCTGATTTTACTGCCCTTAGTTTTACAACCTTTTGTGGGTTTTAGCTTTCTGAACCAGGTCATTCCAGGCCAAGACATATTACTACCAAAAATACACTTTTATTGACTTTACAGCAAAACTGGGCAGTGGTTTCCAACATACCTTGACGAAAGAAAGGAAAGAGTGGATATTAAATACATACAAAAACAAAATCTAACACCAACTTGACTGGGGTGCTGTAAATCTCAGAGTTCCTCCAGGTTCCATAGCTGGTTTGCTGCTTTTCCTCACATATGTCAACATTCCACTCCCATCTGTAAATTCGCAGTTGAATCCTACACTTTTGCTTATGTGAAGAGAAACATTACTCACATAACATTCTAACAGAGGCTACTTTATAAATTGCATTAATGATACTTTGCCAAGTTAACAATATGTATAAAACAAATAAAAACACATTAAATGTCAATAAAATTAATTTTTTTAAAATTTGTTACTAATATGTATTACACAAGTAGAGGTTAGAGTAATAAGGGAATGAAAAAAGTAAATTGGTACCCTAAACTTGGACAAACATACTGAATATTTTTATACATTTTCACCAAGTATCACAGTTGCATATGTGACTGGAAACAATATATTAATCCCTGCTTATTTCAACATGCCTTGCCCTGAGGGCAGTCATGTCACTAACACTAAGAGACGTTTTAAAATCAGTTTACTTTGCATATTTCTATTCCGTTACCTACAATAGAAGTCTTAAGGAAATTTAGCAGACAAAAAATTGTTCATGGCAGGTGTAAACGAAAACATCTCTTGTAAGGAAGTCGTTTAAATAATTAATATATTTCCCCTTGCCAGTGAATATTTATCCTTGTTATTGTCTTTTGTTGTAGGTAATGTGGAAATGTTTTAAACAAATTAAGAAACATGAAATATAAATGCATGACATAAATGTAATGTAATGTAATGTGATGTAATGTGACCACCATGTGCCAAATCCTAACCTTACTAGGTATAAGAAAGTTGTGTACTGTGCTGGAGTTGAGATATACATTGCTCTTCTGTCCAACATTAAAATTTTAACCATGATATACAAAATATTTAACCTTTAAGAGACAGATTCCAATGCCAATTTTATTTCTTGAAAGCCAGGATTTTTTTTGGATTAACATGAATATTTAACCTGCCACCAAGTAAACATACAGTGACCAGCATATGGTACACTAGGTCATTTGCCAGTACCTTTTAGAGACCAGCATGTAGTCCCTTCCTGCTAAAAGAAAAATGGTTTATAATGAACAGTAACTTTGAAGTTAGACAGGTGAAAACCACCAACAGTAACAATATAACTTACCACAACTAATTCTCTTACCCTTCCTCCTTGATTGTGTATTTTTTTAATAGCAATTAAACAGTTAATCTGCCTATAACTATTAAGCTAAAATTCATTACCTACTATACTTTGTACTACTGCATTTTCTATACACAGCACCCTGGAAAGAATAAAATAAATTCTTCAGTTGTTTCAACTGAAACTAAAAAACAAAAACAAACCTTTTCTTCTGGGAAGGTTGTACTCCTGCAGCTAGAAGGTTCTTGTAATGCTCAGAGCGAATGAAACGTGGGTAACAATCTTTTTTAAGCAAGAGTGTATATACATGTTCTGCTGCTGAGTCGAATGTAAATCGTGTTGGTGTGCGCAATTCTTGGTGTACTCGTTCCATTGTTTTCCCATCAATGTTGATTTCACATGGTGCACCTGGGGCCAGGAATTCACTGCAACCAAAGTTTTGTAACTTTTAAACTTTTAACTAATATGAACAAAGCAGTTTTATAGTGTAGAAAATTAGGTTATGCAGTCATTCTTCCAAATGTACAGAATGCCATAATATCATGTTGTAGTTTTGAGAAATTCCACAAAAAGAAAGAAAGTAGTGTCACAGATACAAGCACAGATTTAACTGAAATAAGTCGACACTCACACCCATACACATATGTGTAAATTGGGCTGATATATGGTAAAGATAAAGTTGTCCCTGAGCAAGGCAGATACATGGTGGGAGATAAAGCTCCACTCGAATTTTTGCACTACGCGGTGTAGGTGGTCCACTTCATGCCCAGGCAGCTTCATCCAATATAAAGCAGCCCAAAACATGATGGAATTTGTGAATCCTTATATGCAAGACACATACCAGTACTTTAATATTTGCCATTTTTATGGTTCCTTGTTGTCATTAATGGTTTAACTGAGAATGAAGTGACACCAATATATCTGTAAATATTGTCACTGTAGGAGTTCTGTTTCTTTGTTTTGACAAGGCTCGAATTTCACAAGAATGAAATGTTATTATTTGCATGTTCCAGATCTTGTAACTCCAGTAGATGCCTGTCTGCAGGGACATGTTAAAGATATGTGCATGATTTCATACCAAGAAGTTAGTGTTGAAAATATCCTATAGAGTAGTAATCATGATGGCTCTTACCTTCAGCATATATTATTACTGTAAATTTGCATGGAAAAGTGATTAATTCAGGCCATGAAGCACTTAAATTTGCTTTATGCTAAAATACACTGTATTAATTTGCAACTCCAATCTCTATGAGAACTTACTCAAATATTTCCCTCACTTTGCGGTGAATCTGGGACTGTGAACTTCGCCTCAAGTCATTCACTGCCATCCAAAACCTAATATTCTCATGACTATATTCCTTGCTCAAATACACCGTGAATTCCTTCAGCCCTATATGGAAACAGAAAACAGACCCTCATCAATATGATCAGAGAAAAGTGTTTGCAAATGGCAAAGATGTGTGCTGAATTTAAAGACAAATTACTCATTCACACCACTGAACTCATTGAAGAAACATGGTGTATGTGTGTGTTTAGTTCTCTGACCCATCCTTTCCCTTTTTGTAATTCACCACCAGAATAATTATTTATTTCAAACCTTGTCGAAGCAGATTATATCATTTCTTTATTGAAGCTTTAATAAACCCATAATTTTTAGGCACATTTGCACAGTCATAAAAAGTGCCTGTTAGCTTAGTCATGTCTGATGGTCCATCTGTCCGCCCAGCCATCCATTTGTCTGCATGTATCAATTAGGCTGTCACTGGATAGATTTGTGTCAAATTTAACATTGGAGACTTTATGAAAAATTTGTCAAGAAAACGTAAATTTGACTAAAATTGGATGAAAATTTGGCACATACCATGAAGATCTAAGAGTGTTTCATATTGTTAACTATGATGCAGGATCTCAACAATGCAAATTCATTTTTGCATTTCAATGAAAACAATGGTTAGGCAAACGTGCTATAATGTTATATGTACATTGCCTATCATATTTATATTTGCATGATATAAGCTCATTTATATTTTTTTGTTACAAAATTAAAATAACAAAGATTTGCATATATTTCTGCAAACTAGAGGAGAGAAAAAAAGTTTTTATGCCACTGTCTATTCTTTGTGCTTCTGTCGAATAGATTATATTCAATACATAACCAATTTTCCAAGAGTATGTTTATTGGTTCTAGTTTGGTGCACAGAACATAATGTATTTCTCTTTCTTAATTATTATAACTAACTGGTCTTTGTAACAGGATGTATATTAGTCCCAGAGCAATTTCATTTCATTTATTTTATCATCCATTTGCTACATGTGTAACACTTGGACAAGTCAATCAAAGCATAAGATAGCATAGAAAAACATATTCATAAACATATTGTGAAAAATTACATACATTCCAGTCAACCTAACCTATAAGAATCATCGTTCAACAAAACAAATGTGAACATTTAATCTGATTAACCTTTTGACGCCTAATGATGACTATAGTGGTCGTACCACACCGCTAACCTCTAAACGTTGCATTTTATAGATTTATTCAACAAATACAGATACTGAATATTTTAAACATGGTATACTACGTATACTCTCCGTTTTTTCCTCTTCAAAATGCATTTTGTTTCTTAAATCTAACTTATTTGGTTCCTATATTATTCACATTTTATATACAGGATGTGCTAAAATTAAAAAAATAATTCCAGCGCCAAAAGGTTAATATAAACTAATATAATTACAAAATAGTAATTTTTACAATAAAATAGGAATTCTATATTCATCTTACTTTATTTGTGTTATTAATTATACATTTTACTGTTTCCTTCAAATATAAAAGCTCATTTAATGAATCAAAAGGAAGATCCAGTAAAAATAACTTTAATTTTGTTTAAAATCCCTAAAACTTCCCAGTTGCTTTATTTTAATTGGCATCTTGTTGTACAACCTAATTCCCATATTTATCACACTCTTCTTAAAGACTGATGTATTTTAACTTAGAACATGGAAATTCCATCTTCTTCTTGTTTCATATTCATACATATTTAAATTCATCCTTAAATAAACTTTTTTTTTAATGTAGCATAACATCTCAAAGATATATAACACAGTCACTGTGAGAATCTTTAACTCTTTAAAAATTTACCAACAAGACTCTCTATTGTTAAGTCCTTTAATTGAATGAAGTACCCTTTTGTGTATTTTTATACCTTTACACTCTCAATTTCCCCACCCCATACTTTATTAGACTATAATTTTGCAAAACAATATTTCTTAACATAAATAATATTAAGTCTCCCTAGTGATGCACTCATACAAAATACATTGTTTAACATTGAGCACAAAACCTGAATGTGGGTATTCCATTTTAGATTGTTTGAAATATCAGTTCTTAAGAACTTTGTTTTAGATGCATAATTAATTTCAGCATTATTAAAAACTCTCTTAGGCTTTACTAAATTACTAGTTTTGTTAGAGTGAAATAACATTGCTCTTGTTGTATCGGTATTAATGAGAAGGCTGTTATTTGAGAACCGCGTTTTAAATTGTTTCATAAACCTATTTAACCTTTCCTGTACAGCATCAATATTTTTATCTAAAATACATATATTAATATCATCAGCAAAGAGAGCCAATTTTGCATTCTGGATGTTTAACCCTTTCCCCTCCCTAACGCTCCAAAGCGCTCGGGATTTAAAAGTCCCCTCCCCCTCTAAACGCTCTAAAGCGTTTCTGGTATAGTACGTAAATTTAAATGTCCCGTGAAAAAAC
>Ga0123355_10019748_pt1 | contig 10737 bp, 8 predicted proteins | sample TergutEmb28metaG_3_FD_89872 | JGI IMG/M metagenome (GOLD analysis project Ga0123355, IMG submission 89872) | Embiratermes neotenicus P1 segment gut microbial communities from Petit-Saut dam, French Guiana - Emb289 P1 | ecosystem: Host-associated > Arthropoda: Insects > Digestive system > Gut ...
AACCAAGAACAATACGACCAATGTGGTAATTCAACAGAATAGTCGCAAGCTCCTGATGATGGATATATTAATGTCCGAAACATGTTGAGCACATAAGAAGTGAAATAAAATAATAAGTGACATCAAATTGGTCTTTTATTCTTCAACTTAATATATCCTGCTTATATGACCGACTATCGTCACCGATGCCTTCCTTTTCCCTATCGCTATCGCTATTCGTCTGCTATTGCCTCTTAGACTACCTCCGTGTATGCAACAATCAGTATTTCCTCCCTTTCCCTGCACTGATGGTAACCTCCTTAGCGGTAAGTACAGCAGTTATATCTTACGGAAATGTAATTGATATATAAATTGTTACTTACTTACCCCATGGTGCAGAGTCCTTCTTGAGAAGCTAACTGGTTTGCAGCTAGTCAAGAAATTCTCCGCATTTCACGGAACCCGAAGCTTCATTACCGCAATGACAAGCGTCCGCCACTTGTCTCTATCCTGGGCCAGCCCTATCCAGTTCATATACCCACATCCCACCTCCTGGAGATCCATCCTAATATTATCCACCCATCTACGCCTAGGTCTCCCCATTGGTCTCCTTCCCTCTGGTTTCCCCACCAAGACCCTATACACCCCCTCTCCTCACCCATACGCGCCACATGCCCAGCCCATCTCATTCTTCCCGATTTTATCACCCGCACAATATTGGGTGAGCAGTACAAATATAAATTGTTAGCGTTTTTAACGCTTCATAGAATTGAGGTAAATCTACGGAGGGGTGGGATGGGACGCTATATTAAAGAAATTGATTATATCTGTACATTGTCACAACATAAATATCCATGTTAGTTTGTTGTCAAAGAACCAACTTAATTCACAACTTATTCTTAGCACATTTCGTTAACCTCTACATGTCTCGGGCGTATCTAAGCCCATCTGTTGTCCTGGTTGGATCCAAATAGGACAACAGATAGTCACCTACAAAGAATAACAAGTACCAACAGCTGTATACATATGGTTGTGCCTCCTGATGATGAGCCTAGGTACACCCGAAACATGTAAATGTTGACGGAATATACTAAGAATAAATTATGCATCAAGTTAGTTTTTCTTTACAACAATTATATCGAGATGCACGATCAACAAAACATGAAATCCATAATAGAGTTGTTTATCATTTACCGAATTTGCAAATGTTTGTTCATTGTTGTGAATGCAACTGTCCTATTGTTGTGTGCAGAATGTCCAGTGAGGTTCATGTGAAGTTTGACAAGTTTAATTCAAAACTTCAACAATTCTTTGTTACCTGCTGGTATCAGTTTTGTGCACAGGTTGCTTTATTTATAATAACGTATTGCAGTGTGCAGATCGTTTGTAAACACGCAGTATACCCTGCAGTCTATATATTACCTTCCATGTTTGCTGGGTGACATTCTGGATAGGTCCATACGACTGCCTCTGGAAATTCTCGCAATAATGCACTACCGCAGCAACCCTGCAGAAAATAATGTTTGTAATAAATAACAGCGATACTGAGAAAGACATTGTGACCATCAATATCAATCGTTTTTAGGCTTTCGCCATGTTCTAAATGTAATTTGTTCCTTTTTGAGTAATTCCCCGGCGTCTGAGTTCTAATTGCCGACGTTTCGGAACTCACTGTCTGTTCCATGTTCATAAGCAGGTGAATGAAGTACTTCATTCACCTGCCTATGAAGATGGAACCGACAGTGAGTCTCGAAACGTCGGCAATTAGAACTCAGACGCCGGGGAATTACCCAAAAAGGAACAAATTACATCAATATATCATTGAAAGTTTGAGCTGCCATATCTCATTGGCACTGTAAACCTCTGCAGCTCACTGACAATGTGAGGGTTCAAATTTAACGGTCAGTGTCAGCGTCCATATTTCACTGACAGTTTGAGCTGACATATTTCACCGACAGTGTGAGCGTCCACATCTCACGGACAGTGTCAGCGTTCATATTTCACTGACAGCTTACCCAACATATCTCACTAATGTTTTGAGCCTCCGTATCTCACTGGCAGTATGCACATCAATATATCACCTAGTATAGTGACTCGCCCACTGACTGTGTTACTCGGTTAACGCAGAGAAATATCCGGCTTGAATAGCATGCTTCCACCGCAGCCTCCACAATGATTCTGACGCAAAGGCTGCTAAGTCTCTGTTGAATATCGGGAGTTGACTTTCTCCGGAAATGCTGCACAGTTGTACAGCTGACTTACCTCGATCTAATATCTACTTCAATGTGTGGATCGATAATTCTACATACGTTTTCTGTCTAGGTGCTTAATTAACCGCAAGTGTAAATTTACTTCAATCTTTTAATTGGGATGCGCGGTTTTGAACACCTGAATTTAATTAAATGACGAAACAAAAAATGATGAGCAAACTCTTAACGTTATGGTTTTCATGAACGGTGATGAATGGCAAAAAACACAATAAAATGAAAAGAAAATATTTTAAACTTACTCGCATGCAGGCAACTTGAACACGTCTATCAGAGAGGTAAGAATATGCTCACTTTTAACATTGACACTACAGAGGTGTGAGGGTTCGGGGTCACTTCTTGACCCCTACATCCCCTTCAACCCCTCCTCTATACCCATGAAATAAGAGGCTGTAGGGTCTCAGTTCCGGTCTGGAAACTGGAGGAGTGAGTGAGTGAATGAGTGAGTGAGTGAAAGAGTGAGTGAGTGAATGAGTGAATGAGTGAGTGAGTGCATGAGTGAGTGAGTGCATGAGTGAGTGAATGAGTGAATAAGTGAATGAGTGAGTGAATGAGTGAGTGAATGAGTGAGTGAGTGAGTGAGTGAGTGAGTGAATGAGTGAGTGAATGAGTGAGTGAGTGAATGAGTGAGTGAATGAATGAGTGAGTGAGTGAGTGATTGAGTGAATGAGTAAGTGAGTGAATGAATGAGTGAACGAGTGAGTGAATGAGTGAGTGAGTGAACGAGTGAGTGAGTGAGTGAGAGGTTTCTTGCACCTACCAAAAATTAAAACGCAATTACACAATAATCACAATGTCACAGTTCCACAGTACAGTCTGTACAGTGGACATGTCAGTTATAATGTATTACTACTGCAGTTTCGTTTCGTCACAAACAGCATTACTTACTGGGAGTATGTTAGGTATTCTCAGAGCACTCCTGCTCACTCTGGACACAGAAGAGGAGCCTACGAGCCCTTCAAGCTCTCGCTGCAGGACGCCCGCATACCCTGGCTGATACTCGACAGGGGTCTGGTCTGCCATAGCGCTCAGTGCTGACAGCAGACTGTTGTCTGTAATAAGTATTTATCTGCTTAACAAAGAAATAGATATTTGCACTTACGGAATATTATCTGTAACACAAAAACTAAAAGTAACTTTTCCGTTTGTACTTCACGAAGGCACGTGAAGGTGTGGATTTATAGTTCCACACATTCGTAACCTCTGCGTTAGATGTGTGGGCAGTTTTACAGCCCGGCAGTTTCACACCGGGAAAGATACGTCGGTACTGACTGAACAGTTTCTGAAATTCACGATTTCAGACCACGAGGAGTACCGAAGAAAAACATTATATATACATAAATATTTATATATATATATAGCCTTTGCAGATAAGAGAAATAAAGATAAATAAAAGGAAATAAAGACTTCAATGAGGAAATGGAACAAAATTGAAAGAAAAATTTTGAGTTAGGTGGAGACAATAGAATTAGAATGGAAAAAAGCCTAAAACTCTATGATGTTGTCCGAGAATTGTTCGCTCCTTTCTTGGTAAAGCAGGAATGGGGTCTTGGAGGCTTCAAAATAAAGACGGTAAAGGGATAAAAATTGCGCCATTTGAATGTAATGCAGAGGATGGAAGTTAAAACTCGTACTATATTTTGGTCTTAGTTTAGAACCACTGGAAATTAAATTCCTGCCTCACAAAAACGAATTGCCCTCCATTGCTGCAAAGACAATCTGTTACCACTTTGTAATAATAATCACTGTTAATTTTGATAATACTGGAACGCATGAATTTACAGTGTGAGCAAAATTTGAGTACTTTAACTGTACATGCTGATGGATTAAAATTACGTTTGTGGTTTAAGGAGTGAACCGATTATACAGGCTAGATGTAGGATGTTAAAGAATGCATGTAACAACAATATGTGAGTTTCAGTTCTTGTGCTGTAAGTTAGCGATTGCTGAAATGGTGATGGGTCGACAGTTGGGGAAAGTATGATAAGTTTGTTGTGTTCAGATTAGTTAGACTACCGGTCCGTTTGTATTCATAAACTGGCCAAGATGTACAAATATTTCAGACGTGTTGTTCTCAAAGCGTTGTTTGAGATGGATTTTGTCTACTGGGGAATGACACTGCGAAGCTAGTATCAAATTTCCAAATGTATCGGAGGAACATACTGTTTCTATCTTCAGGATACACAAAGTAAAAATGAAGGAAATAAATTTGCTCTAAACTTTTTATAAAGTGAACAAAATAATATTATCCATCTTCATTTTATGTACAGTTCACAGCGTGAAAACAGAGTATAATATATGGTATGAATACTACACATAGAGGGGACGACATCGTTGCAAGCGATATTTCCCCTTGATCTGAGGAGCGTAATGTGCAAAGGTATTGAGCAAGTATATTTCATATCTTTGCGGACCGTAATAGCTGAAAAAGTAGCAATGGTGGAATGATGTGTGACAAGCCAAAACCGAAAGAACTCAGACACACCTCCAATTCACCGCCCCTTTTACAACCATGACTCTCCCTTAAAGTCACCTGATATGTATGAACTGAACACAACAACATTAAACGCATACACTAGATATATAGTGATAAAATAAATACTTACAAGACTTAGAATCCTGCAAGGAGAATCCTGTCGCTGCCGCAAGGGTGAGAGACAAAATCAGTAGCGGTGTGTAGGTCATGTTTGGTGTTGTGTGATTCTGTGCAACAGCGAACAGACTGCAGGTATTTGTACGTTGCAGGTGCGGTCACGTGTTCACCTGTGACGTAATGTGCGTGCTGCATAACTTCTAAACGGTTTAAATCCTCTAAGTAATAACGTCATTCATTGTGAACTGTTAACGACATCGAATGAAGAAAATTTGTGCAGTTGTGAAGAAAACTGAAATGTGATTTAGGAAAATATTATAAATGTAATTCACAGCGGATATGTTGAGAGAAGTCAAAACTCACTTATACCTAGATTGTGTGCCGTTAGAATAGAAACTGACTATATCGAATTATATTCAAAATCACTTCTTTCATAATGTTCACTTTAAGGCACAGGCGACAAGAAGTTTTGGCTATTGAATATTTCCGAGTCATATTAATGTTATGAAATATTAAACTTTCCCGCATATTATATTTAATTCGTTTTTAAGAATCCACTATTTTTATTTCTTCTTATTTCCAATTTCTCCATAATTCAGTTCTCTCTATTTTTGCAACACGAAATTAAAATTTCCTTATTTTGAAATGCAATGCTTTGCAGTAATTTACCATCAACAATAGACCCTTCGTGTTCCAATAGACAACAGTCATAATGTTTCCTTCCCAAGTTTTATATGAACGTTTGGTTTTTTCCCGTTTTTAACACGAAAAAGGTAATTTAGGTTATATAAACGTCACACGGCGTATTTTCCTGGTGTATCGTTCCGCGCCTTGCTTTGATGGCCTTGAGACTTGCAGCTGAATCTGATCACTGTTAACGTTAAGCGTGGAGGAGGGAAGTGCAGCCAACTGTTAAGTACACAAATTGTCATGGCACATTGTCTAAGACCAAAATTCATGAAACTGCGACATCACAATTAGGGAAAAGAAAATTGTGCTCACGCTGGGTGCCCAAAATGTTAACGGACGATCACAAAACGAAACGGTTGGTTTCCGCGCTGAAGTTTCTCACGCGCTACGCAAAGAAAGAAATGAGTTTCTGGGCTCCATTGCCACTGGAGATGAAGCATGGGGTTTTCACCACACTTCTGAATCCAAGCAACAGTCACTGCGATGGTACCATATGCATTCAGCCAGAACCAAAATATTCAAAACTTCAATTTCAGTGAAAAAATATGGCGTCCGTTTTCTGGGACAAAAAAGGCATTCTCCTGGTCGACTTCATGCCTCCTGGTGCAACAGTTAATGCCGCTGCATATCGTGACACCTTGACACGGATTCGACGAGTCATTCAAAGCAAAAGGAGGGGAATGTTGTCACGTGGCGTGTGCCTGCTCCACGACAAAGCGCGGCCACATTCCGCGCAGGTCACCACTGCGCTTCTGGAAAAATTCAAGTTGGATATATTGGACGATCCGCCCTACAGTCCGGACTTCGCGCCCAGCGATTTCCACTTGATTCTTCACCTAAAGAAACATCTCGCTGGGAAAAAGTTCGACGATGATGATGAGGTGCAAAAAGAAGTCATGACGTGTTTCAAAGTGCAAGCGGCAGACTTCTATGGCTCGGGAATACAGAAGCTGGTTCCAAGACTTAATACATGTTTGGACAATGCCGGCGACTGTGTTGAAAAATAAAGTTATGTACAGGCAATTCATTCACAGTGTCACTTTTGTAAATTAAAAGCTTTGTACATGTTTAAAGCCTTTGTATCTTTACTTTCCGGACACGCCTCGTAAACAATGCAGCTCACCTACGGATTTAACTATCTAAATAAATAAATACATATATATCTTACGTATTTTGGACCGTGCATCATTGTGATAGTTGAAGAATAAGAGACCAACGTGATGTAACAATATATTAAGGCTTCAGCCTGCCACACGGATACCGCTCCAACCAGCCATACCGAAACTCCAACACACACGGAAACAAGAACACACAACCAATGTGGTGATACAATAGAAAAGTCGCAGGCTCCTGATGATGGATGTATTAATGTCCGAAACATGTAGAGCATAGAAGAAGTGAAATAAAACTTAATAAATAGTGACATCAAGTTGGTCTCTTATTCTTCAAATATACAAATATATATATATACATATATATATAAAAGTTTGACGTCTTTGCGAAGAGATGTTGCAAATAGTATCCTTTTCACGTATGTATTTCTATTATCACGTAGCAATTGTATAAAACTTAAACTGGCACTTAACCTGACAATATGAATTTTTATTACAATTTATTATACAATCCAGTTCTAATTAAAAGGGAGCAGCCGGTCCGTGAAGTTTTCTTCCCGCCTTCTAGTAGCACCGCCTCTAAGAGTGAGTGGAGCAATATCTCCACTCCCCCATATACGTCTTCATGATGTGGACACAGTGAACTTTGTGCTTTAAAGTAATAATGAACTTCACATTTCAACTGTGTCTACGTACATTTTAGGTTATGTGTCGATTTTGAAGATTGCCAATGGCTTCGTCTTCGTTATTAAGCAGTCTAATTATATAGAGAAGAAGTGACACACAGCAGAGGACCTGAATCCCCAGCATCACCGTTTAAGACGCTCAAATCTCGCAGTATTGATGAGTCTGAAGATGTATTGTTATGAATATATTCAATAAATATTGTAATACAAAACTGTGGCTCAAGTACAAGTGCTGTGGCCGTGAGATATGTACGGTGTTTGTAATGTATCACGTTTGCCATAAGCTAGAACATTAGGCTCATGGAATCAATGTGGTGTCAGTGTTTGTGTCCATATCAGCTTTCTGTCTCCAAACACATTTTTACCAAACTTTTTATACATAAGTCTATTTGAGGGTCCAGTTTGCAGGGATCCAAGTGCAACCCCGTTCATACAAACAAGATTATTCTGCTTGAGGTTCATTTATTAGCGCTGACAGTCAGTGACCTTAACAATAACCACAATGTAATATTCCATTCTGTTGTTAGCCGCCGTATGCAGTTGCTCAGTTACTTTGCGTGCTGTCCTCCCATTCTTGCAAGCCCTGACTGATCTCTTCACGGATCCTGTCGCATTCCTCGTCTAAAAGGTAAACAAACACACGTTAAAAGTAACGAAAAGTAAAGCTCACCCTACGGCAGGTCATGAAGTCCGAGAGGGGGTCTAGGGGTACAGCTGTACTCTTTTGTAACCTCTACGCTATAGGTTGTAGGGGGTCAACCCGAGGTGCCGACCGTTTTGCCCCGGAAATGAGAATCGGTACCCATTTTCCAGTAGGCTGTATGGGCACCAGGTCCAATCTGGACGAATGCGGGAAATCTCCCCTCCACCGGGATTCGAGCACCGGTCCGTGGAGCTCGTAACTAGCCGCTGTACCGACTGAGCAATCCCGAACCATATAAAGACCCATTAAATTGTGTCCTTTGGGAATGTTACTAAAGGTAGCCACTTCTGATGTGTGACGCCGTGCTTTTCTACAGATAGTACCAACGTTCATAGTAACTTGTTGCATCTGTCTTCAGGACAGAAAATAGAGATGACAGGGTCTCCGTCTTGACACGACTGAAGTGCACGTTGTCACGAACTAAAGGTGTGTATGTATATATATATATAATATTGTCACATTCCACTTGTCCACCACGTATGTTAACTGCTTCTTGTTGTAAAAAAATCCCTAAACAGGGTCTGGGCAAGCCCTAGGCATTCTAGGAAGCTGTAGCCCCCGATTCTCTAGATAATCGGCACACGAAGGAAGTAGCATTGTCAGCTGTACTCCCCGGCCGTCTTTACCAACCAGGAAATATTCTTCGTACCCATTTCTTTTAGAGGCAAAGTCAATCACAGATCCATATTGAGACTCGAAAGATTGTCACTGAAAATTTGCAATGAACCAATCGCCAATCAAACGCGCTAACTTTCGGCTTGTAACGCAGTGCATTAACCAACTGCGTCATCGAGTGCCCCAGTGTTGTGATGTAGTCACATGTTATAATTGGCGATGGAAGTGAGATAGCTCAGTCAGAACAGGATAACGGAGGGAGAGTAGTTCTATTCCTGAAAGAGGCATCAGATATGTCTTGTCTTCAAAAGGTCCAGACAACCTCTGGGACTAACAAAGCCTCCTACTGAATGGTTAACGATTGTGTTTTTCCTGAGGTAAAACGACCGGGGCCTTCATTAACCGATTACTTCCATACACTGTAGAGGTTAAGAATGCGTGGAGTTACATTTGTACTCCTCCATCCACCTTCATGGCCTGCCTTGTGATCATATTTACCTCACCAATTCTACAAGTCTGTTACCTGACACACACACTTATAGTCAAATGTAAGCTACCAAGTTTACAGCAATGGATGAAGCAGGCATTAACACGGTTCAACAGGACTCAATAGAAGTACTATTTAATTTATTATCATCTAAGGATGTCCATGGAGCAGAATCATCCACGGAAAGCTAACGTTCTTTTAACAAGTCAAGAAATACCCGACCTGTTATGGAATTCGAAAGTTCATTGACGTTCTCACAAACGCCAGACACTGGTTTAATTTCAGAGCAATATCAGTACTCTTCTCACAGCCTCACACTATGTACTTATTTCCATTGAAAGGAAGCCCTGGCGTCCGAGTGTGTAGAATGAATGGTCTGAGTGGTGGGCGACAGGGAATCGGGGTTCGATTCTAGGGATGGGCCTGGTGGGCTTTTTGTCCTCCAAAATGATCCGATGGATTATGGGTTCTAAAAAGACCTGTCAGGAGTAAAGCAGTTATGAATGTGTGGAATTCCATCTCCACTCAAACATACATTTCCATGATATTTTGACATATTAAGCACAGTGAGAGTTCGTGTTCTCTCAAACTGTAACGTTCATGTTATGTGCCGCTGATTGACTTAATTAGTCAAAACGACGCGCTTAATAGTTGCCAAAGTACCGTCACATATCTTTGGATTTCACAAAAAGCAGCACGGTTCGTGTCTGCTTCAAGGACAAGTGTGAGAAAGCACAAGACAGTGTTGGACCGATAGCCAGGATAATGCAAAGCAGAGTGTGTGGTTAGTGACAGATAAGTGCCTTTATTTTTAGTGTTGTATGTACGTGTGAATTGTTTACGTGTTTATGTAAGTACGTACGCACAATATTGTCCACATTACTTGGTAGATGATTGCGCAGCTGCGATGAAGCACTGCACATGCGCCGCCAAGTGTTTGCTATCCATTTCAAACCCAGCCACAGTTTCTGAATGTAATCTCAAGTACTGAAGGCTTTCGAAAGAAGTGAAATGCTACCTGAATTTTCGGAGACCTGTCTGGCAAAAGTCACGCAGTGCCGATAGGAGGTTTATAGTATTTATTGGATTCTCATGTAGCAAGAAATATGGACGTATTATATACGAATATAATGTATTACGTGTATGTACATATACACGTATGTATTTATGTATATATGTACATGTATGTTTTAATGTAAATATTTATGTGTGTATTTATATACATATATATATATATGGATGTACGTGTGCACGTTCGTATGTACGTGTGTATGTTGAATGTAGGAAACTTATTGCTATAATGTAGATTTCCTTTCATACTTACTCTTAATTTTCAGGTCTTCAGGGCATCCCTAAAAATAAATTATTATTATTAGTAGTAGTATTATTATTATATAATTATAAATCGGTAACAAATCTTAAAAGTCAGTACTCTCTACCTTTCTTTAAAATACAAAGCACTAATATAAACAGACAAGCAGCTTATCACAAAATCTCAGTACATTGTGACAATAATTAATTACTAATTACACAAAATTCAACGCTACAAACATATATTATTAAAGCAGAACGGATCTATTGAACAATGCCGGACTGACCGACCTT
>Ga0123355_10019749_pt1 | contig 10737 bp, 5 predicted proteins | sample TergutEmb28metaG_3_FD_89872 | JGI IMG/M metagenome (GOLD analysis project Ga0123355, IMG submission 89872) | Embiratermes neotenicus P1 segment gut microbial communities from Petit-Saut dam, French Guiana - Emb289 P1 | ecosystem: Host-associated > Arthropoda: Insects > Digestive system > Gut ...
CTCAACCTGTGCACCGGACGGCCACCTACAGGTGTGATGATACCAGATGCTGTATAATACAATTTTGACCTCCTGATGATGAGCACATAGTGCTCGAAACATGTAGAGGCATATAATAAACTTTTTATAAAACCAGATTTTGTGCATTAAGTTGGTTAATTACTTATATTATACTGAGATGCACGGGCAGCAAAACATTAAAACAAAAATGTACTGCTGTATGTCTCAAAAGATTTGTGACTAAAATATTATGCTCCATATCCTTATTCTTAGGAACATGTAGGCGTTTTAAATTGCAATTTTTGAGGCCTTCGTTTGTTGTTTACATAGTGGGTAGAATGTATTTATTTATGTTTTCATTATTAAACTATCAATATCTAAGTTTACAGAGATTGGGAAATCAAAAACTAGTACAGACACTCCCCGACTCACGAATTTTGAAGTTCCACAATCTCAGACGTACGTAATTATAAAAAAGTAAGAAATTGAAATAATAACGCGTTTAAAACTCGAGCCTAATTTTTCCTTGCTGTAAAGAAGGCGCATTGAGAGGAAGGTGGCGGAAGAATACTGCTGGGCGAAGACACAGGCGGCGGGGCGGTCACGCGTCGGCCGATCAGCTTTTATTGTGTTTGTGTTTGGATTTCTTCTGGGGCCGCCTTTTGCGCGCATGGTATTACAATATACTTAGCCTACACTGAAATCCGGCTTGCGAAAAATCCGACGTGCCTCGGATCTCCCGGGAAGTAACGAGTGCGTAAGACGGGGAGTGTCTCTCATTAAGTGTCTTAAGATCATACAGTATGGAATGCTGAGCATGCTTACTGAATCGTGAATTGGGGAAGGTGTGCAATCGGATCCTCGTACCTTAATTTGAGGTACTTGAACCGAAATGGCTGAAAGATACTGAGGAAAATAGTGCACACTTCGTGATAGTCACCCTCCAGGCTAGGATTCGAACCACACACCTCCCGAATACGAATCAGAAATGTTGTCATGTGACACAGCTTTGTTGTTAATGATACGTAGTTTAGAATGTAGACTAGCAGCAGAGTGGAGCAGAAGTCATTAGACACTAGTGTAAAGCCACATTTTGCGCCACCCCTTGTATGTGCGTGTGTTTGTGTGTGTGTGTGTGTGTGTGTGTGTGTGTGGGTATGTGTGTGTATGTGCGTGTGTGTGTGTGGGTGTGTGTGTATGTGCGTGTGTGTATATATATAAATTATTTTTGCAACAAACCCCTTTGTTGTGTTTAAATATTGACTGTACAATGTGAAAAGGTTATTGCGTTGTTACAAGACACCCTCACTTTCGTGGCGCACAGACCGACGCCTCACACATCTGACGGCGCTGTACGTCACCTTTAATGTAACGAAATTGAGCCCCACCCGTCCAAAAGACCCCTTCTTTTAATTCGTGTTTCTCATTGCTATATATAAGGTCACACCCACTGTGCAATGAAATGCGTTGTAATGTTTGCAATAAGGTGTACTTCACTATGCTATAGCACACGCACTTGAACTTTATGTAGAACTTGTTGACTCACTGACAACCCCATGGACCATTCATCACGTGACGTAGACGCAAGCATACGAAACGTATTGTTCAACTGGGGTCAACATATGACCTCATCCCAAGCGTTGTTTGTGGAAGTACCACAATGTTCGTGGAGGTCTGAGGCACATTTGTTAGTTAGTGAACATCTTGCGGTAAATGGCGCACTGTTGGTACGTTTTGATATAAAAAATAACCCAGTCCGGGGAAACTGCTCCCTCTGTAAGTCACGAAGATATGAGAGAGTCGAATTATTGCTCCGCTAGTTCTTAATCTCGACACTAGGTGCAGGTCAGCGGTCAGATTCATGCCCCGGACCCAACATTCTCGAGGACAGCAAACAATTGAAATTCGGATCATCATATTGATTAAAAAAAGTTATCTGTCCGACGGCGATTCATGTGGACTTTTTGGTGGACAGAGTGACAACAGCACAGAGATTTTTCAGAGTGCCCCCGCTACCCCCTCGGCCCTTTCCAACCCCTTCTGCTACTCTCTCTCAACACCATTGCATCGCTGTTCTTCGTCTTGAAGTTCTTCATCTGCCACTGACGGTGTAGAATTTTAGCAACTAAGACTCCTGTTAAATAGAACGCTAAAAGAATTCCTTTTGAAACTGAAAGGAGGAACACTGCTATCGTAGTTTTATGCTTATTGAAACCAAAAATGTTTAATGTTTTGCTGACCGTGCATCTCGGTATAAACTTAGTAATTAACCAACTTGATGTACAAATTCTTGTTTTATAATAAGTGTATTATATGCTTCTACATGTTTCGAGCACTATGTGCTCACCATCAGGATGTCAAATTCTATTATACAGCATCTGGTATCATCAACCTCTGTAGGTGGCCGTCCGGTGCACAGTCCTCTCTCAACCTGTGCAAGGGACGGCCACCTACAGGTGTGACGAGACCAGATGCTGTATAATACAATTTTGACTTCCTGATGATGAGTACATATTGCTCGAAACATATATAGGCATATAATACACTTATTATAAAACAAGAATTTGTGCATTAAGTTGGTTAATTATTAGATCAAAAAAGTTTAATTTACGGGTGGACGTTAAGGCTGAACAAGACTGATAACGTCCGTATAATGTCATATTGAGGCGCGTTCGTGCAACCATTGTTCCAGTGGAAAGGCAGAAAGTAGTACATGTTCTGAGTTTGCGTTGTAACCTTAGGTATCCATCATGCAGTGCGCATGCACCATATTACCATCTGTGGTGTGCCCGTCTCTCCGATATTTTTCCACATTATCTCGTAAACGACGCTATTTTCGGGGGGGGTTAATTGAAAAAATTAGTTTTTTCTCTACAACTTTTGTCTGAAACATTTTTCATTCTTTGAAGATCTGAAAGAGGTATGATAAAAAATTATATTCTTCTTCGGGACGTAAAGTACCAGTTATTCTTGTCAGATTTAATGAAACTTGTATATTTTGGACAGGTTTTCGAAAAATTATCAAATATCATGAAAATCTGTCCAGTGGGAGGCGAGTTGTTCCATGCGGACGGACTGACAGACAAACAGACAGACATGACGAAGCTAATAGTCACTTTTCGTAATTTTGCAAACGCGCCTAAAAATAACTATTATCGTGATGTGAAACAGAAGTTTTCCAGGAACCTTTGTACGGAAGTATACTGAGGCAACGGAAAGAATTCCCTTGGATCGAACAAGCTCGCATCTCCCTGGAACGTTGCGCTTTCCCTTATATTCGTACCCAGCCCAGCCATTCTGTTGATACGAATTCTGATGGATATACCATTCGCCAACAACAATCGCTTTCCGCTTGATAACGCGTGCCAGAGTGGGACTGAGAGGAATACAATAGTAGGCATCGAAAACACCGTCCCCCCTCCACATTTCCGTTGCATCAGTATATACTGCGTCATATCCCAGGAGGCTTTAATCTTAATGCTACTCACGGTGGAAACTTACATCTCAATTAAGACCCTTGATCGCTGCTACCTTCGTAAGTGCTAGGATAAATCTGTGGCTTGTTCACTTGTTTTTTTAAATCCACCGTAGCAGATACAAAGCTAGTTAATTTGTAGAACCTGCTTTACATGCACCGAGTGTATTCTTCACACGTTATCAGTTCTGCAACACGTTTCGGCACACCACACGTGTGATCATCAGGGAGATTTCATAGTTATCATAACGCAGCCAAATGATCCGTTGTATGAGAAGTTTGCAAATTCACAGTGACATACACGTACATGCATACATTCTTAAATTCAATGCCATCTGCTATCTATCACTACGTGATCAATCTGGTTGTGAGTTTTCCCATCAGGAGAGAACCAGGTGTACTTATGAATGTTTCGGTGTGGGAACATCATGCTCTTAACAACCAGATTTTTTGACGTGGCAAAATTTACTATTCTAACACCATTATCATTACTAGCCTGATGTAGACTCAAATTCCCAATTTTCGGTTTGAAAATATTCTCTCTCCCGACTTTTGTATTGAAATATCCTACAGAATTGTTATGTTGTGCTTAAAAATGATCGAAAACATGCTATAATTCCATATAAAACTGTCTTTTGAATCATCACTTTTCTCCTTACTTGGTGCATGCACACTCGGATCAGTGACATTAAACCAGCGACCTCTCAGAGCTATTTATGACATCCTATCTCAAACAAACTCTACTCTCTTAACTTCTGATGTTATTCTGTGGTGTACAAAAATCCTGTTCCCAATTGATGATTTCTTTCCCCCCCCCCGACCCCCAAAGAAAAAATTATAATCCCCTGCTCATACCGTGCCCACTTTGTCCCACCTAACCTCCTGTACACCCATTAAATCTAATTTATGTCTTGCTAATTCATTGGATGCTGCTGTAAGTCAACCTGCCCTATACAAGCTCCTAACATTTCACGTACCAAATCTCATGTCCCTTTTGCATTCTGTAAGTCGTACCAGAGTATCAGTCCAGGTCCGAGGCACGTGCTCGTTAACACAGCCAGTTTTTACGGTGGGGATTTGTCAGCACCTCGCCCAACTCCCAAGCCGAAGGACCACCCCTTATCGACTCTCCGCGACCTTTTATTCAATATATTCGCAGCTACCATCCATATTGGAGGCCATTCCTCCATCTGCAACCTGATGACGCGCCATGCCGTGGTGACAGGGACCCACTTATCACGGACAGAGGACTACGTGTGTGAACTGCAAAGGACGGTGTGGGACACGGTTTTGTTCCGGTCCGCAGCAGTGCCATAAGATTCGCCTAGACACAGAGAGGAAAACTCTCAGATAATATCCTAGACGAGATGCGAACCTCGTCGCTACTGAAAGTAAGTCAACAGGTTAAACCCTGTAACGACTTGCAAATGCCATTTATTTTTTGTGACCAACAAAAAGTATCAGAATTATTGACACCCGAGTTTCGTCTTTCCGCTCTGCCTCGAAGTTTTCCGTATGTTTACGTATCAGATGGTGATTTAACTGGCAGATCTGTCGTTCTGTTAGTACATTGCTGTGGACCGACAATAGTGAAGTAAGAAAAGATAAATTTCGCCCCATAACACGCCATGAAGACACAGAGATAAGTAGGGGTATAGCTCTGCTCTTTATTTAACTTCCACAATAGATGGGGTTGGATGGTCAACGTCAGGCTCCAGTCCCTTTACCCCCAGGGAAAGAACCAGAACTCACAGTACAGGAGATTGAGTGGGCCTCGGGTCCGTTCTGAAAAAGTGCGGAAGGTCTAACCCCTACCTGGGCTCAAACCTCGAACTCTTCAGCCGGTAGTGATTGGCTGTACCGACTATGCTAATCTGGCCCATAACGAAAAGGGTGAGAAAATCTGTATCTATAAAGCATGTCTCTTCATCGAAATATAAGGGGCCAGGGTAGGGTAGCTGGTACAGTTATTGGGCTAAGGGAGTAAATGCCCGGGGTTGTAATCCCGGTACAAAAAAAAAACTTTTATTGTCAATGTACAGACAGGTTCTGGAGCCTACCATTCCTCCTTTTCGGTGGGTACCGGCTTTCCTTCTCGGTGTTGAAGTGGATAATGCGTGATGCTGTCCACACACCTCCTAGTGCCGAGTGTAAAAGTGAGTGCAGCTATACCTCTACTCCCCCTATTTGTCTTCATGTTGTGGACAAGAAAGACATAAAATAAATAAATTATAGTTTTTCAATGCATTTGGAATTTGATGTCTCAAATTCAGACGTTGATATAGATTAATGGCATTTGAGCACAGTTGCCGAAGAGGGCAGAAGAAATATGTGCCCGGAAAAAATCGCATTGCGTTCAGCTTCCTAGGGTTTTTTTTTACTGAGTATTATTAGCACAATGCAAGTATATTGGCGGAACATGCAGCAGACATGGCAGAGTTGAGAAATGCGCGCATAGATTTGGTACGAGAACCCTTGAGTTGAATGTGTCCACTTGGAAGACCTAAACCTCGAAATAAAAATAACATTAAAATTAATTTTTGAATAGCAACATGGTCTGCTTGGGAATATTTGATTTTGTGTGCGCTCTCATACACGTAACACGTAACAATGGACTTAAAGATTCCATTAAAACAGTGAATTACTATGTTGGCTTCTCCAGAAGGTGACTTTTCATTGGAGGTATTATTTGAGTCTTCTTGGTTTAATTCTCGTATTTAATATCCTACTTTGTCCCATGGCTATTTTCGCTAAAATATAATACCTCAACTAGCAAATTTGCATTTAAATCATTGTTAACGTGGGACGCTAGTTCAGTAACGCGGGGTGAATAATGAATCTTTCATGAAGTATTTACGAGGATGGCCAATGATCCGAAAAATGTACTGTTTTTGGTTCTCGACATATATCCCATGATGTTTAGTGTTTAATCTGCCTGGAGTTTAGTAAAAAAAGGCTATAAACAACACTGAATTCAGCTGCAATTAACTGACCCATTAGATCGTGCACGAACTGTGTTTCCTGCACCCTCCCATCCGTAGTTTCTACAGCTACCATAGCCCATTTGTGGAAATTGTCATGACTGGCCGTCATATTCATTGATTGTCGATTAGCTCTTGTTTCCAAGCACACATCATTTCCATTTGTTTCTTTCTAATGTTGTACAGCTAGATAGGGAAATGCCGTGTAAAGTGCTTGTTTCATTTTTACTCTTCAACTCCTTTAGTGACAAAAAGTTGACAGCATGATATATTTCCGTTTATTGTTTATTCAAATTTTTATCTTTTCTGTCCTGTTTGCGTGGTTTCATTTCCTTTATATAATCTGAATTTAGAGCCTCGTCATCGCAAACTTCGCATTTTAGAAAACACCTTTACATTTACTTTACAGATATTTTAGTCCGTTCCATATTTGCTTCAACATAGGTTTTAATTTTCGTGGTTGCCATACGGGGAATCAACAGGGCAAGGGTATGTCAATATACTGAGTAGATTTCAGGCTGGATTACCAAGGAATTGGAGTTTGATATCCAGCGGTAGCACAGTGGTTAAGGTTCTGTGCTACAAATCGGAAGGTCGCTGGTTCGATCCCAGCTAGTGTGGGGACCACGGTAGCGCAGTGGTTAAGGTGCTGTGCTACAAATCGGAAGGTCGCTGGTTCGATCCCAGCTAGTGTCAGTGGATATTTCATTGACATAAAATCCTTCCGATCGCACTATGGCCCTGGTGTCGACTCAGCCTCTAACAGAAATGAGTACCAGGAGTATTTCCTAGGGGTAAAGGCGGCCGGTGCGTAAGGCTGACAACCATACCACCATCCTGTGCCGTTGTCACGAAATCTGGGAACCTTAACTTCCTGGAAGCCTCTGGGCCACTCCAGGCCTGTAATGGGACTGCTTTACTTTTACCATATCCAGTGTGGACAGCTAATTTAGCTTCACCCCAGCTTTTACACCGGCTAGGGGACCACCCAGTTTCTTACAATTTTTTTTTTCACTGTTATTAAATCGGTCGGGGGCACAGGTCACCCCTCATCTCTATCTGTCACTGAGGTTAAAAATGCTTGGAGCCATAACCACACTTGGTCGCGCGTCTTTGTATCGTGATGAATAACGACGGTAAATATTACATACTCATTATCTGCAAATATTTATCTAATAAACATGATCATTTAAAAAATCGTTAATAAATGTCACGAAGGATTATGAAAGTCACCAAAGTAAACAAACTATGTAAACTGTTTGAGTGTTCGGGTCGCAATTATTCAACTGGTCCTTAACAGCTTTATAGCATAATCTTAGTAATTAACCAACTTGATGCACAAAATCTTGTTTTATAAGTTTATTAAACGCCTCTACATGTTTCGAGCACTGTGTGCTCATCATCAGGAGGTCAAAAAATTTTATTATACAACATCTGGTATCATCACAACTGTAGGTGGCCGTCCGGTGCACAGGTTGAGGGAGGACTGCAGTCCTCTCCCAATGACGATGAGCACAATAGTGCTCGAAACATGTAGAGGAATATAATAAACTTATTATAAAACAAGAGTTTGTGCATTAATTTGTTCAGTTACTCAGATTATACTGAGATGCACGGTCGGCAAAAAATCAAAAAAAGCTTTATAGCAGTGTATTCTGACCGCGTACCTTCTGCAATACTGATTACAGTAAACCCAACATAGTACACAACTGTTGCACAAAATAAGATAAGACAATGAAGATTTTCCTTACTGTTTTGGCAAAGTACAAAACTTCTGTACCTTCCAGGATGTACAGAATTTTCCCCGACGATGGTCTGGATTTGCCAATATAAGTAGGTACAAATTTTAATACTGTTTTGTGCTATTTTGTAGCGTATTGTGTACTGTGTTGGATTTAATGTAGTAAATAATCCTTCCAAATTTCTGTGTCACATCTTCGAAATCCGCTCCCTTTATGTGTAACACTAACTTTAGGCTAAAAGGCTAAGAAGTGTCAGATTTCTTACAGGTAGCGATTTCTTGACCAGATTTATGGACCTTTCGTGGAAGATTTATCGCGGAAGATGCTGTATCAATATGAACAGTCTGAATATCGCGCCTCACTACCGTTACTCTGACGCATAGACACGCACGGACACTCCCCACTCACGGTCTCACAGTTAACGATCAATACTTATATCTGTTGCTTAAAGGTAAAAGGTACAATTTTCCGTGTCCAAGCCATGAAGGCACACAGAGGGACTGGAGTTACATCTCCATGCATTTTTACTCTCGGCACTTGAGGAGAGTGAGTTGTTAGCTTCACGCCCCGGCAGCTTTATCCCTGGGAAAGGATTCCGGTGTTTATTAAATGGGGAGATGGATGGGCTCTACAGCCAGTGTGGACGTTTTGCAGTGCAGTAAAATCTCTTGCCGTTGCTGGGGTTCGAATCCCGGATTTTCCGGTCCGTAGCGTATCCTCTACAACGATTATTATATCCCAGCTCCTAACTGTTGTTTAACGATGCAGATAGTACTCATGGTGATTATTAAAAGGGATTAGATTAGGCAGTGCCTTTGGCGAGAGACGAAGTGTGGGAAGTGTTTCATTTAATGACGCTGTAAACTGGTACGTTAACATGGCTTCGGAAGTTGGGAAATAAGGATGGAGTAAAGTTGGAATGATACTGACAGGAAATCCGAAGCCTCGGAGATAAACCTATCCCAATATTTTGTTGCGCACTACAAATTCCACGCTGTATCTTCGACAGAAATAAATATTACTTATGAAGATGTTCTTTCTTTTTGTGTCGCGAGTAAGATATTGCATATAGGAATGGAGAAATTAGATTCTCAAATATTCTTTCCTCCTCTACTTTTACTTTTTAAGACAAATAAAAAACTGATTGTTAGCCTATGTTTTCGATCGCACTTTAGAATAACCCTTTCCATGAGCACAAAGCACTTGTGTGTGTCCAAGGTCCATTAAGTTCTGTAACAGGACATGTAGTGCACACTGCTTGGTTTCACAGTATACTTTTCCCCTTTTCTCTTCCCTGCCGTCTGCTATTGACTGTCACTGTGCAGTTGAAGTACTCTACCCACTCCCACATTTGTTACCTGACGGCTTTTGTACGGTCTAAATTTCAGTGACAGACGCCATACCGTACACGGTCAACTGTGGGACGGCTGTCCTTTGAAAGTAACTTTTGGATTTCCCAGTCTGAATCACAGTCCAACGTACGTTATTTGTAGATAATTCCCGTTTACTGTAACATCACGACTCTGAGAACGCTTTCTGAACTAATGCACATACATAATCACTTACAGCCAGGTCCACGTGTCCGTAGGAATAACGTTCCAATATTGTATTACTTATGTATTGTCTCTTTTCGGATGGATCTGGAATTTATCTGATATGTGGAAAAGTTTCTGCCTCACAAGGAATAGGCTTCATTCTCACTGCAAAGAAAAATCTACATGTTAGTTTTGCTGGTAAGAGAAGAAATCAGTATACGTTGTGAGAATCATACAGAGCACCAAAATGCAACGTGATGAGGAAGTTTATGATTTGCTGACCTTACACAAAATAGTACATTGTACCTTTGGATTTACGCTGTTAGCATATTTGATATCTTCGCTCTTCTGAGACATTACGAAGCGTAGAGTGCCAATTCCTTACCGACGTTTCGGGATAACGTATCGGTCCCATTTTCAAGATTCAAGGAGCCCAAGAAAATAGGTTGTCCTAAAATGTCGATACGGAATTACCGATCTACGCTGCGTAATACCACAGACGAGTTCAGATCTCGTCGACACCGCGGCGGAAACCTGAAGTCACATTAGGAAAATTATGAATACAGCCGGTACCGAGCTGGTTTTACGGTGTATTACAGTAAATACAACATAAGACAAAATAAAGTATAAAATACAGTACAGTGATAACCTCGGATAACGAAGATAATTCGTTCCGGGATCGCATTCGTTAACCGAAATCTTCGTTAGCCGAAACGTGATTTCCCGTAGGTTTCTATAGAAAATCGTTTAACTCGTTCTGGATGCTGCCCACTATTTAAAGATAAGTTTTATAAAATAGTAAAAAGCACACTATAAAAGGGCCAAAACTAACCAAAGGCTGAGATGAACAGCTACCCAATTGGATGAAGGAGAATGGAAATTAGAATGAAAAACTGACGATCTTTACACTATTATACTGAAAATATATTATACACTTTATACTATTAAACTGAAAATATGTACACAACGTTTTTACTATTCTTCTTCCAAATTTTCAAAGTTTA
>Ga0123355_10019751_pt1 | contig 10737 bp, 11 predicted proteins | sample TergutEmb28metaG_3_FD_89872 | JGI IMG/M metagenome (GOLD analysis project Ga0123355, IMG submission 89872) | Embiratermes neotenicus P1 segment gut microbial communities from Petit-Saut dam, French Guiana - Emb289 P1 | ecosystem: Host-associated > Arthropoda: Insects > Digestive system > Gut ...
ATTTCTCGGAAAACCTAGAGGGGGTTACCCTTGACAGGACTTGAACCTGCACGGTTGCCCACCGGAACCTAAATCCGGCGCGTCTGCCAATTCCGCCACAAGGGCATATAAAGCGTCCAAAGGGTTAGCCCTGAACGCTAGTAAGCAAGTTTGCCAAGTGATACGACAAACTTGCTATTGCCTCGTGCTTGAGGCGTACAAGGAAAAAAATCCTTGCAAATGAAAACCTGCGTCTTATACCCCGCTGATGGCAGGCGGCAAACATTGGCGAACAATCGCCGTTTGTTGTGGAAGCGTTGCAACTCAAGTAGTTGCTAAAAACCGACAGCAAAAAACCTTTCCTCGCTGTCGGATTCTATGAGCAAAAATTAATCTCGTTTTATATCTGCCCAACTACCATGCGTCCCAGTTACGAGTTCTTGTTCACCCATTCGAATATGGTGTAAGTCATTTTCTGATAACTCATCATCGTCCCAAAAGTCATGTTGTAGTATGAAATTTTCGATTATTTGCAAAATCAGTAGCTTTTTCTCATCGTTCAAATATTGCGACTTTTCTTGTACTTGTGAAACAAAATCTGTTGTTAAATTCATGTCTATACCCCTTTCTTGTATACTTGACCTCTACGCTCTATAAGCGAGACAAAAATTTGTTCGTTGCTAAACCACTTGAATAAAATCCTGTAGTCACCTACTCGCAACCTTAAATACTCTGGATTACTCTTGTAAGGCTTGATGTCTCCTACTGGTATTTTTTCAATACCGTCCATAACCCTGTTGCGTGTCTTACTGTCCAGCTTACTAAGGAATTTTTCAGCCTGTCTTGAAGGTATTGGTGGTAGTTTCTGCACTTTCAAAGTCTATCATTCCCCTTTCCATGCCGCCCACGCTCGTTGCCAACGACTCGTGCTTGAGGCATATAAGGAAAAAATCCTTGTAAATAGGATTAGCCATCTACAACTTGCCTACTGCGGCAGTCTACCCAGCAAAAGTTCCTATGGCCGGCCTTGTGTGACCTATTCCATGTAATTACCAACTTATCTCTCTCGCTTGTTAAGTGGTGTTAAGTAAACGCAAGAGTGTGATAGCCGTTGGTATCCGACTGGCTACTCATTTAGTTGTATGCAACTTGTTCTCCGCAATAGGAGGGGCTGCGTTTGATTCAATGTCACCATTTGTTTTCCCAATAAGTCTAGCATATTTAGGACAAATATTGAAGTCTTTTTTTTATTCCGAAACCTTGCATTTAGCTAGCAAAATGTGACTGCAAAAGACATATATGATGTGAAGAAAAATAAAGGTGCATATATCCGCACAATAGAGACTATGATTGGTCTCTTTTTTTGTGATGAAAATCACCAACAAAATATAGAAAGGGTGCATTTATGCAACGGACAAATGAAGTGTTAAAATTTACTTGCCTTCACTGCTACATGGAGTACATATCCATTGGGGTATCGGTAGAGCAAGTACTAACCTGCATCTGCCCCAAATGCGGAGGGTATTGTGAACTTGGAGTATTAGAGGTTTTTGCATTGCTGACTTGGATGGAGCAATATTTTAGAGGGGAGGCTTTTCATGGACAGGAATGATACAAATTTCGAATTATCCCTCACCCCGGATGCATGGGCGAGCAGTTCCAAATACGGACGGAGTTCGCATTTGGAACGACCAGCCCCGGAAAATGACCAAGAGGTGTGGGATATGCTCACTCAGAAGCCAAGGCGGCAAAAACGAGTTAGAGAAGAGCCGCCTTTTTCCGAAGAGGATGCGGTGGCATGGCGGCAGTATGACTGGGATAAAGTAGAACGTCATGTTCGAAAAAAGCAACAGAATATTGTTCGTGCTTATAAAAGTGGCAATTTTGAAAAAGTATTGCGATGCCAATGGTATTTAACAAAATCTACTCGGGCAAGGGCTTACTCCATCCATATTGTTACTACAAATAAAGGTGCAAGAAGCCCAGGAGTTGATGGCGTTAGGTGGAAGCATCGTGATGACTTGAAGTATCAAGCCATTTCGCTAATGGACTCAGAAACATACGCCACCAAGCCATATCTGCGCATTTATATTAAGAAGCAAGGCAAAACAGGCAAGCGGCCGCTTAGCATACCAACCATGGCAGACAGAGCCATGCAAACCCTATACAAGTTGGCACTTGAGCCTATTGCTGAAGCAAGTGCAGATATAAACTCATTTGGGTACAGGCGGTGGCGGGGAACACATGACGCACTTGCGGCTTGTAAGCGCATTATGGAAGCAGGGGCTGCTTGGGTAATTTCCGGCGATATAAAAGGATGTTTCGATAACATCAACCACAAATGGCTTCTGAAAAATATCCCAATGGATAGAATTATGCTTCGCAAGTTTTTGAAATGTGGCTATATAGAGCGTAACGGAAAGTATGTATGGGCGGGCAAAGCCGGAATTTCTCAAGGCTCTCCGTTATCATCGACGTTATGCAATATGACTTTGGACGGCCTTCGCGCACTTGTAAAAAGCCATAATGCAAATATGGATGTACTGCGCTTTGCCGATGACTTGATAATAACCAGCCATGATTTAGCCGCTATGCATAACGCTATTCCACTGTTAAACAATTTTTTGCAGGAACGTGGGCTGAATTTTTCTAAAGCGAAAACAATCCTTACATCAATGGACATAGGTTTTGATTTTTTGGGCTTCAATTTCCGAAATGTTGATGGGAATGTTGTTATTGAGCCGTCAGTACGAAATGTAGAAAGAATACTGGAATCAATTGAAAAAGCGATTGCTAAGTATTCGAAGAGTGGCACGGACATTCTTATAAGCAATATCAATTCCAGGTTACGCGGTTTTATTTCATATAATATGTACTGTACAAAAAAGGATGCGTTTTTGTATGTGGATATGAAAGTGTCGCTACTTCTAGCCAAGTACGGTATTTGCCCTTCTGTTCACGCTCCATTATTAGTTGTATCCGATGTGGAAAACATAAAACAGGTTTGGGTGCATCCAGAAGCAAACCCTTTTGATTCGGCGTGGAAGTTGTATTTTGAAGAATGGGAATATGCCAGAAACTTCTACAAGCCAAAAGGATACAAAAGGCTGGCGTACTACTTCAATCTTCAAGAAGGATTTTGCCCAGTGTGCGAAAGTCCGATTGAAGGCTCTTTTGCTATCCATAAAAAAGTAATAGGGAATGTTCATACGTTAGAAATTATGCACCAAAAATGTCATGCGCAAATCCATGGATTGTGGGCTACGAAAGCCACTTCACCGTAAAAACGAATTGACAGTATGCGGAAAATGCGATACTCTATTCGTGCAGGTCACAGGGCTTGCAGGCCATTTGTCGTGGGATGGTTAAAAACCCGCGCTAACTTTTTTACGGCGTATAACGCATAACAAAAAAAGTTAATTCGTAGTTTGCGCATTCCGCACTGCGGTCATAGAACCCCCTCCGAAGCATTTGCTTTGGAGGGGGTTTTCTATTGCAGGCTAAAATATTTCCGTGCTATAACCAATATGCGTAATTCAGATTCAAAAATAGCCAACAGACAAGGGCACAAAAATATTATGAAAAAATCAGACACCGTTGACGTACAAGGCACGGCAGTTGCAATACCTACGCTTTATAATATCCACAAAACAATGGATAGTGCGAACACAAGTTATTGGAATTGCAGCTTCCGCCGACGTTACGCCTGACGTGAGCCCGCAATGAGATAACGGTATTTTTAGCTGTTCAAATAACCTGCAACCCCGTTTAACTGCACAGTTTCTTGCTTGCCCGTTGCCATTTCTTTAATTGTGGCCTCATTGCTTGTTATTTCATTCCCGCCAAGTATCACTGTATGCTTGGCGTTTATTTTGTCTGCGTACTTCATTTGGGCTTTTACGCTGCGCCCTATTAAGTCCGTTTCTACGCATATTCCCTGCTGGCGAAGCGTGTACGCCAATTCTTGCGATTTGATAAATCCGGCTTCTTCCGCGTGGCCTATAAAAATATCCGGTGCGGAAAGCAGTGCGTCCTGTTCCTGCTGCTTTTGCAACAGAAGCACTAGCCGCTCTACGCCCATGCCAAAGCCCACCGCCGGCGTTGCATTGCCGCCTATCTGCGAAATAAGCCCGTCGTAGCGGCCGCCGCCTATTACGGTTAGCCCATCGGCATTGATAAATTCAAATACTGTGCGGGTGTAGTAGTCTAAGCCCCGCACCACTCTTGAGTCTACAATAAAAGGAATGCCAAACCCGGTTAGCAGCTTTTGCACGCCTTCAAAGTGACTGCGGCATTCGTCATCAAGGGAGTCTAGCACAGATGGTGCATTGACAAGCAACGCTTTGCAGCTTGGGTTTTTGCAATCCAGAATGCGCAATGGGTTTTTATCTGCACGCGTACGACATAGCCCGCATAAGGTGTCCAGGCGTTCTTCTATATATGTGCGCAATCGCTCGTGGTACACTTTGCGGCAATCTGTGCAGCCGATGCTATTGATGTGAACGGTAACGCCGCTTACGCCAAGTTCATGTAAAAGTGACCAGCCCAACGAGATAACTTCCGCTTCCGTTGCGTAATTTGCAGAACCAAAAACCTCTACCCCAAATTGGTAGTGCTGGCGATAACGCCCCGCTTGCGGGTTTTCGTAACGGAAGTTTGGGCCAATATACCACAGCTTTGTAGGTTGTGGCTGGTTGTGTAGGCCGCGCTCGATGTATGCGCGGGCCACACCGGCGGTTAACTCTGGACGAAGGGAAAGGCTGCGCCCGCCCTTGTCGTTAAAGGTATACATTTCCTTTTGCACAATGTCGGTGGTGTCGCCTACGCCGCGCAGGAATAGATCTGTAGATTCGATAATTGGCGTGCGGATTTCTTCAAAATTATAGGCATCTGTAATTTTGCGTACGACGGCTTCTACCTTGTGCCAGATACACATTTCCTCGCCGTATACGTCTCTTGTTCCTTTTGGTGCTTGGATCATCTTGTATCGCTCCTCGCATAATATTTATCAGTTTCTGTCTATGCATTTAATATAGTGAATCTATCGTCTCCGTATGAAACGTAATTGTGAGCCACAAAAGAAAAATCCGTAAGCCCTAAGTTGTCCAATAAAGTGGACACCATTTCATGGCTACCTTGAGTGAAATTTTCAGCAGTTAATATTTTCCGTATTTTTTGCAAAATTTCCTCATTAAAACCGAAAAGTTGAAAAACTTCCAAACTTTCGCTATTGATGCCAGCAAAATAGCTGCCGGGTACACCTTGCGCCTCCAGCCTTTTAGCCGCTTCTTCATTTGCTTGTCGGTAATATTCCTGTACATTGCCTTCGTCTAGAAACCACTCTTCACCGAACAGCTCATTTCCAATTTCGTGAGCAAGGTCAGCTTCAGCGTTATAAGGAATATTTAGGTTAAATTTAATGACTCCATCGTGCAAAATCTGCATGAGAAAACCGTAATCTTCGGCATTCATTATATACAGAAGAGGCACTTCTTTTGATAGGGCGATAGTCTGCGGCTGAAAATCATGATCCGTATCCATTGCGGATAACTTCCCAACCCACTGCTCATTATATTGAATCAATAATTCACCTTCTACCAAAAAAGGATAGACTTCGCCTTTGTTTTCACTCAAAGCAAAGAGCCCTGCACTAAAATCACTCATGTTTAACAACCTTTCTCGTCTCTAAAATTCTCATACTACCGTCTGTGCTCCCTTTCCGCTGTACATATATCTCCGGGTTCTTCACATTAAATTCCCTGCTAATTTTGCCGCCTTCCACAAACTTGCTCACCGCGCCTGCGCCAATGCCCAGCACGGTTTGCGTTTCTGCCATCATGCCCACATTGTACAGGCACTCATACCCCGGCTTGCTGTAGCCCACATTTTCAAACATGCCCACCATATTTTTTTGGCGATACAGGTAGTAGGGGTTTAAGCCCACGCTTGCACACGCCGCGTTTGCTATGCTAAGCATCTCTTCTATGGTTTGCGCACTGGGAAGGACGAACGCCCCTTTAGATTCGTTTAAGCGGGATGCCCGCTTTACCGCTAATGTATGCACGGTTATGTTTTCCGGCGAAAGTTCTACAACGCCCTCTATCGTGCGGCGCATATTGTCTGCGGTTTCGCCGGGCAGGCCTGAGATTAGGTCTGCGTTGATATATGAAAAACCCACGTCCCGCGCAAGGTGAAATGCCTTAAAAAAATCAGCCGCAGAATGCTTGCGTCCAATTAATGAAAGCGTATTGTCGTTTAACGTTTGCGGGTTTACGGCAATTCTGTTTACACCGTAACGGCGCAGGATATCTAGTTTTGGCTTGGTGAGTGTATCCGGCCGCCCCGCTTCTACAGAGTATTCTGCCGTTTGCCCAAAGCTTTCGCCTACTGCTGCCAGCAATTGTTCCAGCAAATTTTCTGACAAAACCGTGGGCGTTCCGCCGCCGATATATATGGAAGAAACAGCCCCGCCCATTTGCCGCAGGCGCTCTGCTTGTGTCTTACACTCCTGCACCACAGCGGCTACATACTGCGTATGAATATCCTTGCTGGCAAAATTATGGTCTACGTTAAACGAGCAATACAAGCAGCGTGTGGGGCAAAAAGGAATGCTTACATATATACCCACCGGGTTGGCGGATTGGCTATATATTCGCTTTGTCAATTCACTTTCCGCTTTGGCTACCGCAAGGGCAAGCTGTGCCTTTTCCTGTGTACAGCAAAATGGGTCAGCAAGTGTGGCAACGATTTTATCGTCGCTCCAGCCCCATTCCAGCCATTCCCGTACCATTTTGGAAGGGCGGATGCCTGTAAGCGCCCCCCACGGCGTATATGCCCCCACCGCCGCTTGCAGCGCGTGATACAGTGCCAGCATTAACACTCTGCGTGGGGATAAATGAAGCGGCCGCCCGTCCAGTGGCAACGTGTATTTCGCAATTGCTTTGCCATCTTTTATAACATGGGCACTTGCCGCATTTTCTGCCATTTCAGTTTGAACAACATAGCCTTGTGAGTATTCGGCCTGTGCCTCGGAAACAAATTTGAAGCCATCATTCGGAAAGAACAGCTGCGTTACCGTTTGCACTTCATTCACAAAATTGTGGTTTAACAAAACGCATATCATGCGTGAATCCTTCTTATTTCACGTGCGCTTGTTGCGGCTTGCAGGCGGTTTATAATATGGTTCATATGGTCTGTGTCATGCACCTCAATGCCCATGGTAAATATGGCATCTGCGTGCACGACGTTGGCGGTAAGCGTTGCCACTCTTATGTTTTCGTCTTTCAGCACGTCATTAATCGCATACAGTAAATTGTTACCGTCCGGGCAGGTGATGCGCAAGTTAACAAGATACTTTTGCTTCGCCGTTTCCGGAACGTTCCATTGGGCGCTAATAATGCGCCGTCTGTCCAATTCGTCCATGTGAAGCACATTTATGCAGTCTGTACGGTGTACCGTCAAGCCGCGTCCACGGGTTACATATCCGCAAATTTCGTCGCCCGGCACAGGGTTACAGCACTTTGAAAAAGTAACCGCCGTGTCGCCAACGCCTTTTACAACAACGCCGCTTTTTTTGCCCTTCGTTTCTGCTTTTGCGCCGGTTGCCAGCAAGCTGGCCATCAACTCATCATCGGTTGGCAGGGGCTGAACTTTTTCGTACTCTCGGTAAAGATGGTTGGCTACTTGTTTTTCCTTCAAGCCGCCGGTGCCAATCATGATATATAATTGCTCCATGCTTTTGCAGTTAAAGCGCGCCATAACATCTTTATCGCGCCCTTCCGCAAGCAAGTCGTCTAAGGAAAGCTTTAATTCTTCCGCACATTTTTCCAGGGCTTCGCGCCCTTTTTGAAGGTTGTCCTCCCGGTTTTCCTTGTTAAACCACTGGTTAATTTTAGACCTGGCCTGGTTGGTTTTAACCATTTTAAGCCAGTCCAAGTTAGGGCCCTTAGCGTTTTGGCTGGTTACAATTTCTACAATGTCGCCGGAATGAAGCACGTGGTCTATGGGCACAAGCTTGCCGTTTACACGTGCGCCAACCATACGGTTGCCCACCGCAGAATGTATTGCATAAGCAAAGTCTATGGCGCAGGAATCTTTAACCAAGTTAATTGGCTCGCCTTTTGGGGTAAAACACGAAATATGGCTTTGGAATGCACTAAGGTCTAGCCTTAACGCGGATAAAAATTCGTCACTATCGGAAATTTCGTGCTGCCAGTCCATAATTGACTGCAGCCATTGGTCTTTTGCCGCCTTGCCGCCTTCTTTGTACTTCCAGTGGGCGGCGATACCAAATTCCGCAACTTCGTGCATTTCAAAGGAACGTATTTGCACCTCGAAAGGCTCGCCCGGGCCAACCAGCGTGGTATGCAGGGATTGATAACCATTGGGCTTTTTGCCTGCGATATAGTCCTTAATACGCCCGGGAACAATGGGATAAAGCCCGTTTACACAGCCCAATGCCGCATAACACCCCGCAATATCATCAACCAATATACGTACGGCGTATAAATCGTGAATTTGATCCAATGTCCTGTTTTTAGACACCATTTTTTTGTGTACGCTATAAAGCCGTTTTGCACGCCCTTCTACTACAGCCTCCACGCCTTGGGCGGCTAAAGCCGCACGTATTTCTTTCATGAGCTGTTCGGTTATCTCGACACGTTCGGCAGTTTTTAGGTTTACCTGCTTCGATAAGCTGTTATAAAGCTCACGGTCGCTATATTTGAAGGCCAAATCTTCCAAATCGTAACGCAGCTTTGCGACACCCAGGCGGTGGGCAAGGGGTGCATATATGTCTAATGTTTCTTGAGCCGTAGCTACTTGCTTTTCTTCCGACTTTGCCTCTATGGTTTGCATATTGTGCAGCCTGTCCGCAATTTTTATCAAAAGCACGCGCACGTCTTCCGACATATGAAAAAACATTTTGCGGTAGTTTTCTGCCTGTACATCTGTTTTGGATTGATATCTTACCTTTTCAATTTTAGTGACGCCCGCCACAAGAAGCGCAACGTCCGGGCCAAATTTTTCGGACAATTCTTCCGCTGTAATATCGGTATCTTCGACCACATCGTGCAAAAGGGCAGCCGTAATAGACTCCAGGTCTGCACGAATTTCTGCCAGCGTAATTGCAACTTCCAGCGGGTGCATCACGTATGGCTCGCCGGAAAGGCGATATTGCCCGCTGTGCGCCTCCCTTGCAAGCTTGTACGCCGCATCTACCATGCCTAAGGAAGCCGTTGGCCGGTATTCTCTAATTTGGGATATAAGCCTGGTATATGCATCTTCGATGAGCGCATTGTCCCGTACTTCTTGTATAAATGTTTTTTTCTCATCCAACCCAATCGCCTCCTTTAACATTTTTCTATGATTTTGTCATTATAACACGACATAGGCGTTTTTATAACCCTAAAGTGTGATATACTACGTATAAAGACATTTTAAGGAGTCACTGATGAAAAAAAATGAATTCCGTTCCGGTTTTGTAACGCTAATAGGCCGCCCAAACGTAGGCAAATCTACACTGATGAACCTGTTTATAGGCGAAAAAATTTCCATAGTAACCAATAAACCACAAACCACGCGCAATAAAATACGCAGTATTCTAACCGGTGACGATTATCAAATTGTATTTATAGACACGCCGGGCATACACAACCCCACCACCAAACTTGGAAATTACATGGTAAAAAGCGCGTACACCGCCCTAAACGAGGCAGACGCGATTGTGTATCTTGTCGAGCCAAGGGAGAAAATACACGAAGGCGACCGCACCATTTTAGAAAGCCTCGCACACGTAACCACTCCTGTTTTTTTAGTGATAAACAAGGTAGACACCGTAGACAAACCCGGGCTCCTAAAAGTGATGGAGGGCTACAGCAAAGCCTACAACTTCAAGGATATCATTCCTTTATCCGCCCTAACCGGCGAAAATACCGATGCACTGTTGCAATCCCTGCGCAGTGTGCTTGAGCCCGGCCCCATGTACTTCCCGGAAGATCAAATTACAGACCAGCCCGAAAGGCAAATTACAGCGGAAATAATCCGCGAAAAAGCACTGACATTTTTGCAGGAAGAAATCCCGCACGGCCTTGCGGTAGAAATTACAAGCATGAAATCCCACTCACAAAACCCAGACCAGGAGCCGGACGCGCTTGTTGACGTAGGCGCAACTATTTACTGCGAAAGGGAATCCCACAAGGCGATAATCATTGGCAAAAAGGGTGAAATGCTCAAAAAAATAGGCTCTGCCGCGCGGCGGGATATACAACGCCTGCTGGGTTCGCCTATTTATTTAGAGCTGTGGGTAAAGGTAAAGAAAAACTGGCGCGATAGCGACTTTTTGCTTAAAAACTTCGGGTATAACGAGCGGGATATTTGATTTCCATTTTTTCACCAGAATACTAACGGCCCCCTAGCGAATACTATCTGCATAGAACATCTTTAAGGGGGCAATATATATGAACGAAATCACAGATATGTGGCAGTTATTTACATTAACAGGCGATCCAATGCAGTACCTAAAATATAAAGAACGCGTGGGCAAGAGTGAAACCGCCCGGCGCAAAAAGGAAAATGTGCGTGAAAAAAATCAAAGTTAGGGGGCTCGTGCTACGCGAGTACGAAGCAGGCGAAAGCGACAAAAGGCTCGTGCTCTTTTGCAAAGGGCAAGGCCGCCTAATGGTATATGCGCGGGGGGCACGTAAACCCACCAGTAAGTTTATGTCTGCCGCGCAGCTTTTTACATATGCGGATTTTGTG
>Ga0123355_10019753_pt1 | contig 10736 bp, 8 predicted proteins | sample TergutEmb28metaG_3_FD_89872 | JGI IMG/M metagenome (GOLD analysis project Ga0123355, IMG submission 89872) | Embiratermes neotenicus P1 segment gut microbial communities from Petit-Saut dam, French Guiana - Emb289 P1 | ecosystem: Host-associated > Arthropoda: Insects > Digestive system > Gut ...
AGTTCAGGCTGCGTCTGCGTGTGGTTGTTGGAGTCTGGGCTGGTAGGGCGTGCGGGGTTTGAGCATGGCCAGGATGACGTCGCAGAGGCGGCGGGCGAGGCCTATGACCGCACCGAAGAAGGTACGGGGGTGCCCCGGGCGGCACGACCAACGTTGTGCACCAGAACGCGCGTATATCGCGCGTTCTGGTGCACAACGACGAAAAAGGCACACAACGGCCCGCCGACCCCCACGCACCCGCCGGCCGGCCGCCGCCAGCCCTACCCGCCGACCTCCATGCACCGGCCCGCCCGCCGGCACCCGCCCCCTACGGGTCGAGGCGCAGGATCAGGAGCGCGATGTCGTCGTCGCGGTCGGTCGAGACGGTGGCCACCAGATGCGAGGCCGCCGGCTCGGGCTCGATGTCCGGGGGCAACGACGCCAGCATGGCCCCGAGCGTCTCGATCCCCTCGTCGATGTCACCGCCGCGGCGCTCCACGAGACCGTCGGTGTAGGCGATCAGCGTCGAGCCGGGCTCCAGGATCACCTCGCTGGTGGGGCGCGGGCCGACGTCAGCCACGCCCAGGAGCAACCCGGACCCGCCGGCCAGCCGTTCGACGGCGCCGCCGGGGGTGCGCAGCAGCAGGTCCGGGTGTCCGGCGTTGGCGAAGCGGAGGATCGCCGGCTCCCCGGGCTTCGCCCCGAGCGTCAGCCGGCCGTAGAAGAGGGTGGCGAGCGACGCCACCTCCAGCTGCTGGACGAGGTGGTCGACCCGGTCGAGGACCAGCCCGGGGTCGTTCTGCCCGTCTTCGTCCTCGGCGTCATCCCAGGCGCAGGCCCGGAGGATCCCTCGCAGGTGACCCATGGCCGCGGCGGCGGTCATGTCGTGGCCGACCACGTCACCTATGGCGAAGCCGATCGACCCGTCCGGGAGGGGGAGGACGTCGTAGAAGTCGCCGCCGACGTCGGCGGTGTCCTCACCCGGGAGGTAGCGGGCGGCGATCGTCGTGCCGCGGACCGCCGGCAGGTGCGGCAGGAGGCTTCGCTGGAGGATGACCGCGGCGCGGTGTTCGTGCTCGTAGATCATGGCGTGGTCGATTGCGAGGCCCGCCCGCCGGCCGAGGTCGGCCGCGGTCTCGAGGTCCTCCTGGTTGAAGCGCCGCCCGGTCGGCGTGGCCACCAGGATCATGGTGCCGACGATCCGCTGCAGGCGGGAGATGAGGGGCACGTAGATCACCGAACCGAGGCCGAGGCCGGCGACGACCGCCACCATCTCCGGGTCGGTGAAGTTCCCGGCCACCGCCTCCGGGCTGGCCTGGGTCAGCAGGATCGGCTCGCTGCCGGCGAGCAACCGGTAGACGCCGGACCGGTCGTTGAGCGAGACCGGCTGGAGCTCGTTGAATCGGTCGATGAGGTCCTCCAAGCCGTCGCGGTGGCGGACCGTCGTCGAGTAGATCTTCCCGTGCGCGTCGACCAGGTTGATCACCACCCAGTCCGCCATCCGGGGGACGGCGATGGAGGCGAGCCGGTCGAGGGCCTCGTTGAGATCGAGCGTCTCGGCGAGCTGGGTGGTGGCTTCCACCATCGCCGAGAGGCGCGACCGGGCCCGTTCGGTCTCCCGTCGGGCGATCCGTTCCGCCTCGAGCGCCTGCTCGTGCTCCTGGTTGAGCTGTACCTCCTCGGAGACGTCGGTCTGGACCCCGACGAAGCTGACGACCTCGCCGTTGTCGTCGAACACCGGGTTGATCGACACCCGATTCCAAAACGGCGTGCCGTCCTTGCGGCGGTTCAGGATCGTGACCGACTCGGCCTGCCCGTTGGCGATGGCCCGTCGCAGCCGCTCGACCGTGTCCGGGTCGGTGCCCTCGCCCTGCAGGAACCGGCAGTTGCGCCCGACGGCCTCCGCCGCGGGGTAACCGGTGAGCCGGGTGAATGCGGGGTTGACCCAGACCAGGGGGTTGTCCCGCTGCCGCGGGTCCGTGACGGTGAAGGCCACGTCGGTCGCGTCGAGGGCACGGCGACGAAGGGCGCGGATGGGCCGTTTTCCACGTCCTTCGCTCCGACCGGCGAGGCCCCGACCCTCCAACACGCAGACAGGGTAAGCGATCGCTACCCCGGTGTATCGGGGCAGATAGCATCCGGGTGCGTGAAGGTACTTCGTCGCGCACTGGTGGCCCTCGCACTTGCGGTCGTCTCCGCCACTTTTGTGCGTCTCCGAGGCAGCGGCGGCACCCCGCCACGGCGCGGCGGTTGGCGAGAGGTGCCCCCCTCCGAGCTCGAGTGAGGATCGCCCTGGTCGGCATCGGCGCGGTCGGGACCCGGGTGGCCCGCCATCTCCTCGCCGACCCGGACGTCCAGTCCCTCGTCCTGGTGCATCGCGATTCGGGTTGGGTGACGGGGATCGTGGACAGCTTCGTCCCTCTGAACCGGGACTCGCCGTCGTTGGTCGGTCCTCGCGTCGAGATCCGGACGGGCATGGCGAGCGAGGTCCCCGAGGATGCCGACGTCGTGGTGCTGACGCAGCCCGAGGGGGTGCGGGAGGCGGCCGAGATCGCCCTGGCCCGGGGGGCCAACGTCGTGTCGACCTCCGACGACCCCGACGAGGTGCGCCGGCTGTTGCGGCTCGACTCGGAGGCCCGGCGGTACGGCCGCACGGTGGCGGTCGGGGTGGCGATGGCACCCGGGTTGAGCTGCGTGCTGGCGACCTTCGGCGCCCAGGCGCTCGACGAGGTCAACCAGGTGCACGTGTGCTCGCTCGGCACCGGAGGGCCGGCATGCGCCCGCCGCCATCATGCCGCGCTCTCCTCGGCCGCTACCGACTGGTCGAACGGGGAGTGGCACCGCCGTCCGGGAGGGTCCGGTCGCGAGCTGGTCTGGTTCCCCGAACCCGCCGGCGGCGCCGACTGCTATCGGGCGGGGCTGATCGATCCGGTGCTGCTGGTTCCCGCATTCCCGACCGCCCAGAAGGTGACGGCCCGCCTGGCCGCCACCCGGCGGGACCGCCTGACGTCGTGGATGCCTATGCTGCGCCGCCCACACCCCGAGGGCCGGATCGGGGCGGTGCGGGTCGAGTTGCGCGGGCGGCGCGGCGGGGTGGCAGAGGTTCGGATACTCGGGGCGACCAGCCGGCCGGCGGTCATCGCCGGTGCGGTGTCTGCGCTCGCCGCAACCTGGGCCGGCAACGGCCGGTTCGCCCGGAGCGGGGCGGGAGGGCTGGCCGAGTTGGTGAGCGAGCCCGGGGAGTTCCTCCGGGCGTTGCACGCCCGGGGTGTGCGAACGGTGCAGTTCGAGGGCAGTGACTCTGACTTCAGGCGGTACGCGGCGTCGACCCCACCCGGTCCCGATCGGCCGTCTCCGCTCCCCGCAGGGGACGGGGGAAAGGTCAGGGCTTGAGCAGCCGGTTGCCGAGACGGCTCCGCCAGTCGTAGGGGTCGTGCCAGCCGTAGGCGGCCAGTGCACGATTCAGCAGCCGCAGCGCCGCCGTGGCCGCATAGTCGTCGGCGTGACCGTGCAACCTCCGGGCGAACGCGTTCCGGGCGGCGACCAGCGCCTCCCGGTCCGTCCCTGCCAGCTCCACCAGCCGCGCGACGGCGTCGTCCCCGCCACCGTTCTCGGCAAGCCTGAGCGCCTCGGTACAGATTGGGTCGGTGTCGATATCGACCATGCTGATCAGTCCTTACTGGTCCCGATCCGAGGCGCGTCCAGGCGCGCCGGAATACGGGCGGGATGATAGGGGATCCGCCCGGAGGCCCCAAGCTCCGCCGGCGGTGAGGTCCCCCCCAGGTGCGCGAGGTGGCTATATCCGGCGTGTATGGCCCAGGTGAGGGGGGCTATCGGCCTGGTGATTGCCCTGGCGAGACGCATGTCCCCATTTGGTGATCGAGATTGGCCTGTTTCCCAAGGTAGTTTTGTGCAATGCCGTTGCCATCGACGTTTCCTGACCTGGTGTCCCTCGACCTCTTCGCCTCCGTGGTCGACCTCGGCAGTGTCAGTCGGGCGGCTGCCGCCCACGGCATCTCGCAGCCCTCGGCGAGCGCCCGGATCGCCGGGCTCGAGCGCCGGCTCGGGATCACGCTGCTGCACCGCGCCCCGGGTGGCTCTGTGCCGACCCCGGAGGGCGCCCTGGTCGCCGACTGGCTGAGCCAGCTCCTTGCCTCCGCCGCCGATGTGGAGGCCGCCATGCAGGCCCTCCGCAGCCGGCGGGGCCGGCGGGTGCGCGTCGCGGCGACCCGCACGATCGCCGAGCTTTCGCTGCCTGCCTGGCTGGTGGGTGTGCGGGACCGTTACCCGGCCACCCCGGTGGAGCTGGAGTCGGCGGATGCCGCCGGCGTGGTGGCCCGCGTCCGCGAGGGCAAGGCCGACCTGGGATTCATCGAGTCGTCGGTGCCCACCAGCGGGCTGTCCTCGGCCGTGATCGGCACCGACCGGCTGGTGGTCGTGGTGGACCCCGAGCATCCGTGGGTGCGCCGGCGCGGCCAGCTCAACGCGGCCGCCCTGGCCGCCACCCCGCTGGTTGCCTACGCGCCCGGCTCGCCCACCCGTCAGGCCCTCGAGGATGCCCTGCGCAAGGCGGGCCTCAACGCCAGCAAGCCGGTGGTCGAGCTGGCCCAGACGGCGTCGGTGAAGGCTGCGGTGATGGCCGGTCGCGGGCCGGCCGTCTTGAGCCGGCTGGCGGTGGACGTCGACGTCGCCGCCGGCCGCCTGTTGATCCTCGACGTGGACGGCCTCGAACTCGAGCGGCGAATCCGGGCCATCTGGTCCGGCCGGACGCTCGACGGCCCGGCCGGCGACCTGCTGGCCGTCGCCCGGCGCGCCGCCCGCCCCTGACGTAGAGAGCCCGGACACGACAAAAGGGCGGGGCGGCCATTTCGGCCACCCCGCCCCGATGTGCGGCGATCCGCGCCCCGGCTACGCCTGGGCGGCCACGACGCACCCTGCCATCTCGATGACGTTCGCCGAAGGGGCCGGTGCCGCAGTCCGCCCCGGCAGCCGGAGCCAGGTGACGACGGCGCCGATCAACGCCACCGCCGCCGCCACCTCGAACCCGTGTCCCATCGCCGTGGTGAATGCGCTGTGAGCGCTCGTGGTGATAGCCGGCGAGGCCGCTCCCGCCCGCTGGGCGACGATATCGGCAGCGGCTATGGAGGACCGTGCGATGTGAGCGACACTCGCCGGCAGGACCGCAGGGAGGTGCAGGTGGGCCCGGTAGCCGGCGGACACCAGGCTGCCGATCACCGCTACGCCGAGCGCCCCGCCGACCTCGCGGACCGTGTCGTTGACGGCGCTGCCCGCCCCGGCCTGATGCAGGGGGAGGGAGTTCATGATCACGGTGGACGCCGGCGCCATGACCAGGCCCATCCCGGCGCCCATCAGGACCACGGCGCCCATCACGGTGAGGTACGGCGTCGTGGGCTGCGCCTGGGCCAGCCATGCCAGGCCGGCGGCCATCAGGACCAGGCCGGAGGGGAGCACCCTGCGCACCCCGAGGCGCCCGGCCAACACGGTGCTGAGCGGCGACAGCGCCCCCATCGCGGCAGCGAAGGGCAGCGCCCGGATCCCTGCGGACAGTGCCGTGTACCCGTGGACCAGCTGCAGGTACTGGGTCAGGGCGAACAGGCTGCCGAAGAGCGTGAAGAAGATGAGGGTCACGCTGGCGGCCGCCCCCGAGAACGCCCGGTTCGCGAACACCCGGATGTCGATCATGGGATGGCTGCTGCGCAGCTCATAGACGATGAATGCCCCGATCAGGATCACGGCGGCCGCCGCTTCGAGCAGCGTGAGCGCCGACAGCCAGCCACGATCTGGTGCCTCGATGACGGCGTCCACCAGGGCGGCGAGCCCGGCGATCGAGATCAGCGCCCCGATCGGGTCGAGGGCGTGGCCGGCGCCGGTCTTCGCCGAGGGCACCACGGCCCGCACGCCGGCGATCGCCAGGGCGGCAAGGGGGACGTTGACCCAGAACACGCTTCCCCACGAGAAGTGGTCGAGCAGGAACCCACCGAGCGTCGGTCCGATGACGATGCCCACGCCGGCCACCGCCGACCAGGCGCCGATCGCCGAGCTCCGCTCAGCCGGCGGGAACACCGCCGAGAGGATGGACAGCGTCCCGGGCATCACGAATGCCGCGCCCAGCCCCATCGCGGCCCGGAAGCCGATGAGGGTACCCGTCCCCCCGGAGAGGGCCGCCCCGATCGATCCGGCGGCGAAGAGGACCAGCCCGCCGATCAGGGCTCGCCGGTTCCCGAACCGGTCCCCGAGGGCGCCGGCCGTGACGAGCAGAGCGGCGAAGACGAGCGTGTAGGCGTCGGTGATCCACTGCAGTCCGCGGGTGGAGGCGTGCAGGTCCCGGGCGAGGGTGGGTAGCGCCGTGTTGAGGATCGTGTTGTCGATCGTGACCACCAGTAGGGAGAGGCAGAGCACGAGCAGGATCTGCCGCCGGCGGGGGTGGGCGAGCCCCGGACGCCAGGCCTCGGGTTCGCTGTGCGTCGAAGTTTGGTCAAAGGAGGTGTCGGTGTCGACGAGCGTCATGGCGGTCTCCTGTCGGGTGCCTGGGTCCTTACGTGTGTTGCCTTACAGATGTAAGTTCTACCACGTCGCCTAACAGGTGTAAAGTGAAAATTGTGAGCTCAGCCGCAACGAGGGTCAGGAACAGGCGTGGCGAGGGATCGCGCCTCCGTGACGACATCGTCACGGCGGCCGTCGAGATCCTCGAGAAGACGGGCAATCCGGAGGCGATCACCCTGCGGGCGGTGGCCCGCCAGGTGGGGATCGCCGCGCCGTCGATCTACGGCCACTTCGCCGATCGCGACGCGATCATCGAGGCGGTCGTGACGGAGGGCTTCACCCGTCTGACGCGGATCCTGGAGGAGGCCCTCGCCCGCGACCCCGACCCGGTGGAGAGCCTGATGTTGGGTTGCGACGCCTACCTGCGCTTCGGCGCCGAGCACCCGAACGTGTACCAGTTGATGTTCACGTGCGGCGTCGTGCTCCCGGACGCCCCTCAGCTCTCGTTGGAGGTCGGCCTCGAGGCGTTCGGCGTGCTGGTCGGGGCCATCGAGGCGACCAAAGCCGCGGGTCGCTCCGAGTCCGGCAACCCGTTCGCCGACGCCACCGCGGTGTGGGTGGCGCTGCACGGGATGAACACCCTGATGGCCAACCTCCCGCAGTTCCCCTGGCCCGAACGCGACGACCTCCTCTACACCCTGGTCACCCGCCTCGCCCGTCTGAACTGACCCGGGAGGCCGGTCGGTATCCTGAGTCGTGAGCCAACGGCGCCCCGCGGATACGCAACCCGCGGGGGACCTGGGGTTCAGCTCGGCCCGCGGCAGATGGGTCATCGCGGCGGCGGTACTCGGCTCGGGCATGGCGATGCTCGATTCGACGGTCGTCAACATCGCCCTCCGGGACCTCGGACGCGCCTTCCACGTCGGCGTCGCCACCCTGCAGTGGGTGGTCACCGGCTACCTGCTCACGCTGGCGGCGTTCCTGTTGATCGGCGGTGCGCTCGGTGACCGTTTCGGGCGCCGGCGCGTGTTCTCCATCGGCGTGGCCTGGTTCGCCCTCGCCTCCGCGGCCTGCGGGCTGGCGCCCAGCCCGGGGATCCTCGTGGCGGCGCGGGTCGCCCAGGGAGTCGGCGGGGCGCTCCTCACCCCGGCGAGCCTTGCCCTGCTCCAGTCCTCGTTCGTCGAGAAGGACCGTTCCCGCGCGGTCGGCGCCTGGGCCGGGTTGACCGGGGTGGCGTCCGCCGCCGGACCCCTGCTCGGCGGCTACCTGATCGCCGCCGGTTCGTGGAGGTGGGTGTTCTTCATCAACCTTCCGGTTGCGGTGGCGGTGCTGGCGGTCTCGGCCCGGCATGTCCCCGAATCCCGCGACACCCTCGAGAGCGGACCCCTCGATGTCCTCGGGGCGGTGGTGGCGGTGGTGGGCCTGGCCACCCTCACCTACGGGCTGATCGAGGGGCCCAGCCGCGGCTGGACGGGCCCGGTCGTCCTGGTCTGTCTGGTGGTGGCGGCCCTCGCCGTCCCGACCTTTTTGTCCACGGAAAGAAGAGCGGAGAACCCGATGCTGCCGCTCGCCCTGTTCAGCCGCCGGCAGTTCTGCGCGGTCAACGGCGTGACGTTCGTGATGTACGGCGCGCTGACGGGCGCGATGTTCCTCCTCCCGACCCAGTTGCAGGTGGTGTCGGGGTACAGCCCCCTCAAGGCGGGGCTCGCGCTGCTGCCGGTGACGGTGATCGGGTTGGCGGGCTCGACCGGGTCGGCCCGGCTGGCTGCTCGGATCGGCCCCCGCCTGCAGATGTCCGTGGGCCCCGTGGTCGCCGGCTGCGGGCTGCTCCTCTTGATGCGCGTCACGACCGGGGACTACCTGACTCAGGTCCTGCCGGCGGTTGTCCTCTTCGGCGCCGGCATGACCACCGTGGTGCCGCCCCTCACCGCCACCGCCCTGTCGGCCGCCCCTTCCGAGCAGACCGGGATCGCCTCCGCCGTCAACAACGTGGTCGCCCGCACCGCCGGCCTCCTGGCGGTGGCGATCCTCCCCGTCGTGGCCGGCTTGACCGGCGGGGCGGCCCTCCGGCCGCACGAGTTCGCCTCCGGGTTCAAGACGGCGGTGGCGATCGCCGGCACGATCTGCATCGTGGCCGGGCTGCTGGCGGCGGGCAGCATCAGCGACGCCCGCGCCCGCGACGTCTAGGGCGGGCGCCGGATCTACCCGTCTTCGGCGTGGACCGGGACCGGGGCGGGGGGCCGGTCGGGTCGGGCGCCGGGGCCGGGGACGATTCGCTGGGATCCGTACTCCAGGCGCTCCCCGCAGTGTTCGCAGAACATCCCCGCGCCGAGCGCATGCCCGCAGCTGCGGTGCACGGCGAGCACCGGGGGGCCCTCCGGGGCTTCCCACTTGTCCCCCCACTGGCGCAGGGCCGTCATCACCGGCCACAGGTCCCTGCCCTTCTCGGTCAGCACGTAGTCGTAGCGCACCGGGTGGTCCTGGTAGGGGTGCCGCTCCAGTACCCCGCGGTCCACGAGCTCGGCGAGGCGGTCGGCGAGGGTGTTCCGGGAGATCTCCAGCCGGGCCTGGAAGTCGTCGAAGCGCATCACGCCGAGGAAGGCGTCACGGATGATGAGCATGCTCCAGCGCTCGCCGACGACGTCGAGGGTCTGGGCCACCGAGCAGTTCATGCCGGCGAAGCTCTTCGAGCGCATGCCTCCATGATAACCGTTGCGGCGCAAATGGGTTGCATCATGGGACTAACTTCGCTAGCTTCGGCGTTGGGCCTCAGTTGCATCAAAGAACTGACGGCTGACCTGCCGACGAACCGGGTGGACCCCGCACCCGGCGCGTCAGCGTTCGAAGAGGAGACCCCCCTTGGCATCCCCCACCACGCCTCTCCCTGCCCTCACCCCCCACCAACGCGCCACCCTGCTCGTGACCTGCGTCGGCTACTTCATGGTCCTGCTCGACGTGTCGATCGTGAACACCGCCCTGCCGTCCATCCAGCGGAGCCTCCACGCCTCCTTCTCCGAGTTGCAGTGGGTGGTGGACGCCTACTCCCTGGCGTTCGCGACCGTCCTGCTCACCTCCGGCGCCCTGGCCGATCGGTACGGGCGCAAGCTGCTCTTCCAGATCGGCATGGCGGTCTTTGCGGTGGGGTCGCTGCTGTGTGCCCTGTCCGGTACCTCCGGCCAGCTTGACGGAGCGCGGGTCCTCCAGGGTGTGGGCGGGGCGGCGCTCGCCCCGACGAGCCTGGCGCTGCTGGCCACCGCGTTCCCGGATGCCCGCCAGCGGGTCCGGGCGATCGCCCTCTGGGCGGCGATCAGCGGCATCGCCCTCGGGGTCGGGCCGACCGTCGGTGGGGTGTTGGTCACCGACGCCGGCTGGCGCTGGGTGTTCTTCATCAACGTGCCGATCGCCGCCCTGTGCCTACTCTTCGGCGTCCGGGTGCTGGCGGAGTCGACCAACCCGGCCGCCCGCCGGCTGGACCTCCCCGGTCAGGTGACCTCGGTGCTCTGGCTCGGAGCCCTGGCGTACGGCTTCGTCGAGCGCGGCAGCCACCCCTGGCAGTCGGCCAGGGTGTCGGTGCCGCTGGCGGCCGCCGCCGCACTCCTGCTCGTCTTCCTGGTCATCGAGCGCCAGTCGCCCGAGCCCATGCTTCCGCTCGAGCTGTTCCGGGTGCGGCTGTTCTCTTCGACGGCGCTGGTCACGTTCCTGCTCGGATTCGTGCTGATTTCCGTGCCGTTCTTCATCGCCCAGTACTTCCAGGGCGTGCAGCACTATTCGGCGCTGCAGGCGGGGCTACGGGTGCTGGCGTTCACCACCATGTTCTCGGCGGCTGCGCCCCTCGCCGGGAGGCTCAACGGCCGCTTCGGCTTCCGGGTGCCGGTGGCACTCGGCGGTGTGCTGAGCGCTCTCGGCCTCCTCTCCCTCACCGGCCTCGGCGCCGGTAGCCCCTATGTCGACGTGTTCTGGCGGCTGGCGCTGGTCGGTTTCGGGTTCGGGTTGATGGTCTCGCCGTTGTCTACGGCGGCGCTCTCTGCCGTGCACCCACACCGGGCCGGTCTGGCCTCTAGCGTCGCCAACACCACGCGCCAAACGGGCACGGTCATCGGCATCGCCCTGCTCGGGGCGTTCGTCCAGAACCGGGCGGTGGGCTCTGCGGCGTCGGTCCTGCGTTCGCTCCCGCACCCGCTCCCCGCCGGCGCGGCGGGGTCGCTGGCGGCGGCGCTCGGACACGGAGGGGCCCAGGCGCCGCTCCCGACCGG
>Ga0123355_10019754_pt1 | contig 10736 bp, 9 predicted proteins | sample TergutEmb28metaG_3_FD_89872 | JGI IMG/M metagenome (GOLD analysis project Ga0123355, IMG submission 89872) | Embiratermes neotenicus P1 segment gut microbial communities from Petit-Saut dam, French Guiana - Emb289 P1 | ecosystem: Host-associated > Arthropoda: Insects > Digestive system > Gut ...
GACTGAGCTACAGCCTACCAGAAAGCTCAGCAATATACAGCCTGAGCTACAGCCTACCAGAAAGTTCAGCAATATGGAGACACGATGCAGACGCGATGCAGAGGCGATGCAGACGCGATGTAGACACGATGGAGACGCGATGCAGACGCTATGCAGACACGATGCAGACATGATGCAGACACAATGCAGACACGATGCAGACGCTATGCATAGACGATGCAGACACGATGGAGATGCGATATAGACGCGATGCAGACACGATGCTACAGCCTACCAGAAAGCTCAGCAATATACCGATTAAGCTACAGCTTAGCAGATAGTTTAGCAACGTACCGACTGAGCTACAACTTAGCAGATAGCTCAGCAATATACCGACTGAGCTACAGCCTACCAGAAAGCTCAGCAATATACCGACTGAGCTACAGCCTACAGGAAAGCTCAGCAATGTACAGCCTGAGCTACAGCCTACCAGAACTGAATTTGTTGAACCCCCTCGAACAAAATTCCTGGATACGCCACTGCTGTGTTGGAAACATTGAGACGAATGTTTATAAATAAGCCGGCAGTAGTTAGTAATGGAAAACCGTCGATACTGGAAGACACTGATACACACTTCTTATAATAAAACCAACTAGATGAACTAATTTCTCAAATTTATTTTTGGAATAAAACTCTAATGTTTCGGACAGTTCCTCTGGCCATCATCAGGCGTTTTTCACTGTACACATGGTAATGGTATATGTCATACGTGTTTTGCTGATCCTGCTCGCAAGCTGTCAGCAAACCTGTATGACATATACCATTACTGTGTGTACAGTGAAAAGTTCCTGTAATGGACAGAGGAATTGTCCGAAATGTGTAGAATTTTGTTCCAAAAATAAATTTGAGAAATTAGTGAATCTAGTTGGTTTTATTATAAGAATTTATCAAGATTCATGGTCACCTGAACGTCAAACTGATACACACCTCGGCTTAACAGAAAATTAATTAGCCTAATTTTAAACTTCATTTTATGTTTGATTTTAATGATTACCTTTGAAATGATTTCGAAGCCGAGACCTCATGCCCATTGTACAGGAGGATAGGTGGGCCCTGGTGCCGGCACCCCCACTGTGGTTTGATCCCCGGACCGTTTGGCCCGTAGCGAATCGCTATACAGACTGAGCTATCCCGGTCCACCACAAATGGTCTATATAACAATGAATTACACACACAAGTACAGATACAGTTACATACCAGGTGATAGAAACAAAAGTGATCATATTACTAATATCTTCGTCCGGTGTTAGGGGGGAATAACCACGACCTGTTTTATGTTAATTTGTCATATAACTACGTTCCAAATCTGCGACTTTCAAACTACGATAGGATGTAATCGTCACATCAGGGTGTTGTTAGACAGCATACCCAGGAATACAGCCACAGTGACACCTGTTGTGTAATAGCAGTGAATCGCCCCCCCCCCCAGGCGTCAGAATGACGATGGACGTGAAGACGAAAACGCAGAACACTTCACCACGAGAATGCGCTGGCTGTGGCAAGATCACTGAGAAGAGGTGAGCAGTTGCTTGTGGTATTGTGATATAAGGATAGGATAACTGTCCCGCTGTTTGCATCAGCAGGCATTACCGAATTAAACCTACAGAATCGTAGACCCACTTTTACTCCATTTTGTTCCGACAGAGATACTGTTAAATCTTAACGCGGTAAAACAGACTCCATTTCTTGTCCACTTCCAACCGACCGACATAACTAACACTGTCAAATGCGGCTTGCCAACTGTTACTAGGCTGATTCATACTGTCAGATACCATGTAACCTGATGCCATTCCAGTACCATTTGACTGCTTCCTGCCCCGCAGTGTTCTGCATTCATTTCAATGGTGTTGCAGGGTCTTGCTAAAGGCGCTGGTCCTTTTCTGGCACGAGGACTGTCTCAAGTGTGGCTGTTGTGACTATAGGCTGGGGGAGGTTGGCTCCACACTCTACACGGAGGCATGCCTCATCCTCTGCAGGGGAGACTACCTCAGTTACGTTTCAAAAGTGCCCATGGAAATTTTGTAACATCAGACACTGTAGGTTTAGCAGAGCTGCTGATATTTGGTGCATGGTGTAATACACCAGTGTTCAGTGGTATGATAGGCCTGCTGGACATTTTGACACATAGGAACATGTTTAAGACAAGCGTTGGTTTATACTATTGCAAATGTATGGCAGTTTGAACACAAAAATTCCAAAGGAAGCAGCAGATTTGTGTTTGGTAACAGAGACCTTGTATATTAGAATTGCAGGATTGAAATAATGTGATAAATATAAGTAAAAATTACAGCAATGTATGTTGTGTATTGTAATAGCAATGTAAAGATAAATTGATGACCCTTCTGTTTGATTTTTGTGTTGCAGATATGCATAGTTTGTGTTTTCAGTTAATTGTTAATTTTCAGTCCATACAACCATAATTCATCTTTGTGTCATCACATGAATAATAATGTACAGTACAGGGCCACTACTTGTTCACCCCAGTATATCAAGGATGACAATATGTTGACAGTGGCAGAACATTGAAGTACAACATAACAGGGGATTTCTGTTTACAGACTTCCATGGGTGCTAAGTGAGGGTGGTGCTGTATCAGGGTTTCACTGTATTTTGCGAAGGATTTGTTCAGGCAAGCTGTAAATATATAAAAGTGCATTTTGCCTGCTCTCTATGCAAAATGAAATTATTGGGGATTGTCATTGTGGGTTTCAATGAAATGGGTCAATTACTGATCAATTATTTTGGATTTGTCAGATACTTGAGAAAAAAAGGGAATACAATGAGGCAGTGCATAGAATTCAAGGAAGCCTATGATTCAGTTAGGTGGGAGATCTTGTATAATATTCTCACTGAGTTTGGTATCACCATGAAATAGTAAGGCTAATAAAAAGTGTTTAAATAGAAACCTATAGCAGAGTCTGGGTATAAAAAGATATGTCTACATGTTTCCTGTAAGAATGGTTTGAAACAAGGAGATGTGTTACTGCCACTGCTTTTCAACTTTGCTTTAGAATGTGTCATTAGGAGGGTTTACGCAGACCAGGAGGGCTTGAAATTAGATAGTACACAACAGCTACTGGTTTATGATGATGATCTTAATGTATTGTGTGCAAGCATACATACAATAAAGGAAAACACAGAAGCTTCAGTACTCATTATTAATGAGATTGGTTTATAAATAAATGATAAGAAAACTAAGTATATGGTCATGTCTTGAGACCAGCATGCAGTGAAAAATCACAACATGTATATAAATAGGTGATAAATCCTTTGAAGTCCAGTGCCGAGATCAAAAGTTAAGCCCTCCTGGCATAGCCCTGTGCAAAAGTAATGCCTCCCCTGTGCTCTAGAACTAACACATGAAGGGAAGACTCTACTTCTCAAATGACATAGGTTTCAGAATTCCATTTATGACATATTCACTATATTTTATTACGTCTGCAATGGTACAGCTACTATTCCATGCTAAATACAGTCAGAAGGCAATACAGTAACTGTGAAGGGAATTACACACAACCAGTGTGTTGCTTGGTCTGGGGTTCAAGACAGCAAGATATATCAAAGTAGGTCAGACCGTGCAACGAAAATTATGATACACTGAATTACAGAAACAGTCCTTTGTTCTGCCTGTGATATTTAATTTGCAAATTAATGTTTTTATCTCAAGAATGCATTATGTAATAACAGATAAATATGAGTCTTATCTAATCTAGATTGCAATGTTACAAGATAACAGTCCACACACTGAAGAGATCAAGCTTCTTAGATGTCATAAGACTTCGCCTTGCTGGAGCAACTACGATAGGGGATCACCCGCAAATTCCCTGCCACAGTTTTCAAGACAAAAATTCCAGCATCATTTACCTTCAAGGACATTACCAGTACTTCTCCAAGCTGGACACCAGTTTCTGTAAAACGATATGTAATACATTACAAACATAAAATTTATGACAAATCGCACTAAAGATATTCATTATTACTGTCATTTTTTTGTAGGCACAATACCTGATTCAAGATTCGTTTTGTAGAAGATTACTATAAACTCTTGCTGCTGCCAATGCAGATCCTGTCAATTTGGCTAACAGTGTTTAAAACCTGTTGCCACCATTTATCTGCACTAATTCAACCACTTATAACTATAGTGAGGTAGCAAAGAAATGAAATACACTCACATTGGGATCAACATTGGGACCATGCCTTTCTACGGGCTGCCCATTCTTGTCAACGATGAATTTGGTGAAGTTCCATTTGATGAAACTGCAAATGAAAATCATGTATGAGAAGTCCTAACATGAGCCCACTGGCTATGACAGGACACAGGTTCTATGGCTTGCACTGTACATTGTACCTAGGGCATCTTGCAGATATGCAAATAGTCAGTATGACTTCCATTATTATACAGTTAGGAATGCTACACTGTGAATTCTAGTAAACGGGCACCAATGTGCCAGAGGAACTGAGTGTCTCCACCTTTAAGACCTAAATGGTTATCATCTGTTTACCCTGAAAGTGGAGGCAGCAGGTTCCTCTAAAATGTTGGGTATTTGTTTGCCAAACTTCCAGATGTCACAACCGTGCAGACCTTGAACCTCACTCAATACAGACTCCTTAGTTATACAGTAAATTTGGTTTGTCACTATCTTATTGCATCACAAGCCACACAGCCCACATATCAAACACAAGTTGTTATGCCTGCACAGTTGTTCAGTCTTCAGGAACAAGATGGCAACACAAACCCCATGCCTGTTGTGTTTAGTGTTGAAGCTTGGTTCCATCTTACTGGATACATGAAACCTCAGAACAGGTACTGATCTACGGAAAGTTCCCTGCTGATACACAAAGTGCCGTAACATGACGTAAAGGCTGGTGGTGTGTCGTGTGCTATACATGCAAATATCATTACCAAGCCCATTATATTTTCTGAGACCATAAATTCACAATAATATTTTACACATATTCTCTGACAATTTTATGAACACCACAAACAACTGTAAGGCTTGTTTACGGCATTTTTGCTGACAGAATAGTAAGAAGGTGATACGGAATGTGGCCTCCTTATCTGACAGACCTAAATCTGCATGACTTTTACTGCTGTAAGTTAAAGGATAAACTGCAAAGTACTAATCCTTGTACTAAAGACTATCTGAAGAAAATAAAAGCATTCAGCATAAGCCGCAAGTGCCGCACTTTGTGTTGCTACATAATACAGTCCATGAAGTGATGAGTGCTTCATAATCAGTTAAAGTATATACAAGATGTGTCTAAAAAGTAATGAGACTGGCGCTGTAAAATTTTTTATTAACAACTGAACTACAAACATTATCCCCTTCAAGTATGTTCACTTGGGAAGCCACACACCACTGAAGACGCTGCTCCTACTCCCGGTAGCAGTGCTGGAAGTCTTCATGTGGAAGTGCTCTCAGCTGCTCTGTTACAACCTTTCAGATGTTTCCACAGCTCCAAAATGACAACCTTTGAGGTGGAATTTGAGTTTTGGGAGATGGAAGAAGTCACAAGGACTCAGATCAGGTGAGTATGGGCGTTGCGGAACCACTGGAATATCCTTTTTGGTCAAAAATTTGTTCATGGAGATTGCAGTGTGACAGGGAGCCTTGTCGTGATGCAGCATCCAAGTGTCCACAATCTCTGGCTGGAACGATGAACCCTTTTTTTGAGTCGTTCAAGGACCTCATGATAGTACCGATCATTCTGATGTCAAATGTTGATCAGACCTCATGAGAGCCCTCACTTTAGTCACATTTTCGTCCATTTTTGACGTGCAAGGTGTTCCAGAACAAGGTTCATCTTCCACACTCTCACGGCCATCCAAAAATGCTTTATGCCACCTAAAAACCTGTGCCCTTGATACAGCATGCTCTCCATAATTTTTCGTAAGTTTCTGTTACATTTTCATTAAGTTTGACGCAAAATTTGATCGTGCAATGATGCTCGAGATTTCATTTCTCCATTTTTGTGATGCATCGCTACTACACACACACACACACACAAACTCGCTGTCAAGTCAGATGTGTTAAAGTTATCGAGTTGAAAATTGCACTGAACATCAAGTATGAATGTACGTCTCAGCTCGTGTTTGAGGCATGGTCACAGTATTGCCAGTTGTCGAGCCATGTGTTCAGTCTCATTACTTTTTAGACCAACCTTGTATACCCTTTATAACTTAATCAGAGATCATGACAGATAAAATAGAAAGTCGATGAAAAGTCTTTTAATGAATAAACAAACATATCAAAACAACTAGCTCTGTGCAGAAATGGCTGGCAAAACTGTGTTGATGCATGATTACAATCATAATATGTATGTACTTTCGGTTTGATGCATGATCACAATCACCATATTATGTACTTCTGGTTTGATGAATGATCACAATCACAGTGTGTATGTAATTTGATATTCAAGAAACATCTAATACTGATACTGACTTACTCTCCCAGAGTTCCTCCTTGCTTGTACTTCAAGTACTTCCACAGTGGATGTGCATTTTTACCATTGACATCAATCTTCTCAAACATATCAAACTTGGCGTTCTTGGACTTGGCAAAGCACACTATTTCTTCAGGGGTTCCAGGTTCCTGCAACATACCCCACAGACTATCATCATGATAATACACTCTGCCTATCAGAACAAAGTCAGTGTCAGCTTGTTTCATTAGTTACATTTATTCAGAAGTGAGAGGTGACATTTAAATGTCACATTTCTGGGCATGTCACATTTTCTCCTAGAGTTGACTTTATATTAGTTTATACTAGATAACTAACTTGCCTGCTGAAAATTATATATCATAAGATAAGTTGGGTCATGGGAAGAAAGAACACAGTTTTCCCCCGTCCATCTCACTTCTGTGTGCCTTTCTCCACTCAGACAAATCATCACTTGTATTTTGGGTATCATTCCAGCTCTCCCTGCACATTCTTGGTTTGTCATAGGTCTAGACGGACAAAGGTGTGTAATGTAGGTAGGATAACTTGAACCCACAACACTCATGTCTATTGTTTAACTGACCTGAGTGTAGTGTCTCCTTTAGCTCAAGTATTCTGTTGTTATGGAGTACTGATGTCACTCTACACAGCCTTACCTGTCCATTAAACTGGTTGCAAGGGAAAGCCAATATCCTGAGACCTTTCGATTCAGCATACTGATCATGCAGTTCTGCCAGTTCCTTGTAATTGGTAGCAGTGAGGCCACACTTTGAGGCTACATTCACAATAATGACCACATGTCCACTGGAACAGTTTCATTAATTTTCCAATTTGTACTACAATCAGACATAATGATGAAAATGTTACAAAATTTCATTATCTATAGGCAGATGATTGATGACTTAGGTATTAATTCTGGAAACTAGAAGAAAAACAGGATTTATTACAGTAGTTAGGTCATGAAAGTTACCATGATCCAGACATCAATATAGGTGGTAAATAAACATATCCAATTATAAATGTCAAGGAAAATACATGTATACCAGTAGAGGACAAGAACTCAAGAAGAAAGCATTATTAGAAGGCATCTTACAAACACAGGTAGTGGGGATGTGAATGAAGGGGCTCACAGGTAGCTCCTATGGCAAGCTGCAAAGACTTTCAAGTTTCAAAACAACAATTTCTGCAAACAACTGGTGTTATTCAGTTCAAAAGTGTCTGTCCACACTACTACACAAAACATCAATGATAAAGTTTTATACAACAATAACTATGCCAGTTGTTGTCACATCAAAAGTGCTACAAAACAAAGCTCTCTAGAAAATATCATGACCACACAGAGGTGAAGAAAACAAAAAATTATTTAAGAAGGAACTTCATGGTTTATACATGGCACTCAGGGCTGAATGGTCACTAAAACACTTGGGTGCAGAAGTCCTGGAAAATAACCTTGGAAGGCAAAGTGGGGAGGACAAGAACCATTAAGACTGGGTTTGTGCAAATGGGCTGTGGGACTTGTACAGAACTAGGTCAGAGCTGGGTCAAGTGACAGGCCCTGAGATTGGTCATGTTAAAGCCTCAGATTCTACTATCATTTACTCACTACTTATGAATTAGTGCATATATACATGCCTGCAGTGAATCATAATGTACCTGTATTTCTCCAAAGACACATCTTGCTCATTTATATCTTTTACAGTGAACTCATAGATGGACGACGCATTTTTCCAGGCTTCTGGAGTTGTTGCCTGAAACAGAATAAACACAAAACATCAAAACAAAAGCAAAACTTAAACTACACATCAGGAGATGCTGGTAAGCCACATAATAAGAGTCACAAATGCAAATATTGCAGCAACCCTTTGCTTTTCCTTACTTAAGAAAATTTGATTTGCAATACTGGACTCAAGAGCAATTAAATTCTATTCTGCTTTTAAAGCATCTGTCATTCATCATGATTTGTAAACATTACTTTTACTCATTTACTTACTACTCCATGGAGTAGAGTCCTTTTATGAAGCTGACCAGTTCTCAGCTAGTCAAGAAATTCCCTGCATTTTATGGAACCCGAAGGTTCATTACCACATTCACAAGTGCCTGCCAACTGTCCCTATCCTGAGCCAGCTTGACCCAGTCCATACCCCCACACCCAATTCTTGAAGATACATCTTAATATTATCCTCCCATCTATGCCTGGGTCTCCCAAGTGGCCTCTTACCCCACGGTTTCCCAACCAAAACCCTGTATCCACCTCTCCTCTCCCCCATAAGTGCTACATGAACCGCCCATCTCATTCTTCTCAATTTTATCACCTGAACAATATGGGGTGAGCAGTACAGATCATTACACTCCTCATTATGTAGTTTTTTCCACTCCCTTGTCACCTTGTCCCTCTTAGGTTCAAATATTCTCCTGAACATCCTATTCTCAAACACCCTTAATGTGAGCGAGCAAGTTTCACACCCATACAAAACAAGAGGCAAAATTATAGTTCTGTATATCTTAATCTTTAAATTTTTGGATAAAAATTACTTTTACATGCCACAAATCTATAATTTCAAGCACTCAAAATTCTGTAACAGTACAAATTCACAGCACAGCAGCAGCAAGCATTTCATATACAGTATGTAACAGTGTGAGACTCACCATGACTGGAGCTGCACGTGTGGACAGGAGTCGCAGAGCGCAAAATGCAGCTCCAAACAATTGCAATCCTGGAACCAGCATTGTGATATAAACAGCACTTGCTTAATTTTATACGAGGGCACAAAATTACGTCCTAGAGAAAACAAAAACACCTGTTTCTCTCTGTGTATTTAATCACCACAAACCAGCATTAGTGAAAACTCCAGGACAACTAAGTTAATTGTAATGGATTACTGCAATGACATTCGTTTGGTTTATAACAAACATGCTCAGTCTGAGTCAGATGAAGGTTTCCATGCTAGGAATCAAAACAAACCCAACTGCATGCAATTAAATGAAGACTTTATCTTATATGAAAAACAATACTTTTAATCATCCTCTACATCACCATTTCCCAAAGAGGGAGCTGTTACCCCTTCCCAAATGAACCACTGGTGCCTGAAACCTACACGTTAATATTCAGAGAGCCTCATACTAAAACAAGATGGAAACGGCCGTTCAACGTAACACAAAATCTTTTACAAAGCCAGTACACCAAAGGTCTCCAACATTTTTATAGTAAAGGGCCACAACAATTATTGAGGGCTGGTTCATGGAATACACATGAAAAAATGACAAAAAGTGGTAGACCTACACACTTAAATGATTGTGTGATTTTTACAGTATATACACAACTGACAAATATGGCTGTGGGTCACAGGTTGGAGACCAATGTCCTACACTACAAATATAACACTATGCCAAAGGTAAAGGTAAAGTTTACCCTAGAACAGGCCATGAAGGCCCAGAGGGGGAGTACAGGTATAGCTCTACTCTTTCTTTAACCTCGGCGCTAGATGGGGGTGGGTGGTCAACGCCATGCCCCAGTCGCTTTACCCACAGGAAAGAGACCCAGTACTTATTGTACAGGAGGCTGGGTGAGTGGGTGGGTGCCAGGGCTGATCTGGATGGGTGCAGAAAATCTTGCCACCACCGAGATTCGATCCCTGGAACTTCCAGCCTGTAGTGAGTCGCTATACTGACTACGCTATCCTGGCCCCACACTATGCCAAAACCCTACGTAAGATTAGTGTAAAATATTGCGTCAGCACTGCTTCTGTACTTACTCTGTATTGCAATAAATGAAGAGAACTTCATAGAAAAAAATGAGACAAAGTAAAAAAAAAATTCTGTCAGGGGCTTACACTATACAGCATTGAATGGCAGGATGATTAGTGTCTTCTGGAATGGCAGAAAGCTGTGATGGCCTAACTTGCCTGTTGGGTCTGTGGAAAACTATGAAAAATGCCACTGACAACAGCCTGTCCCCAGAATGACATTTTACCCCTCGATCTCCTACACATCAAGCAGGAAGCTAAGCACTTGTCCGAAACATTCAAAGAGGTACAGGTGTTTAACAAAAACAGCAGAAACTATTTATCTCAGTAATTAACCAACTTGATTCACAAAATTTTTGTTTTAAAATAAGTTTATTTCATGCCTCTACATATTTCGAGCACATGTGCTCATCATCAGGAGGTCAAAATTGCATTACACAGCCTCTGGTATCATCACACTGAAACAAGTGAGTGGTCTAAAATTACTAAAATACAATTCTATAAATATGAGCA
>Ga0123355_10019755_pt1 | contig 10735 bp, 5 predicted proteins | sample TergutEmb28metaG_3_FD_89872 | JGI IMG/M metagenome (GOLD analysis project Ga0123355, IMG submission 89872) | Embiratermes neotenicus P1 segment gut microbial communities from Petit-Saut dam, French Guiana - Emb289 P1 | ecosystem: Host-associated > Arthropoda: Insects > Digestive system > Gut ...
GGGGGTGTATAGGGTCTTGGTGGGGAAACCGGAGGGAAAGAGATCACTGGGGAGACCTAGGCGTAGATGTGTGGATAATATTAGGATGGATCTCCAGGAGGTGGGATGTGGGTATATGGACTGGATTGGGCTGGCCCATGATAGGGACAGGTGGCGGACGCTTGCGAGTGCGGTAACGAACCTTCGGGTTCCGTGAAATGCGGGGAATTTCTTGACTAGCTGTAAACCAGTTAGCTTCTCAAGAAGGACTCTGCACCATGGAGTAAGTAAGTTAAGTAAGTGAGACTAATTTATTGCTCTGTTTTATTAATATAGGTTTTAGCTCACTGACGATGGCAGTTGAGTCGAAACATGTAGTAGCTAATTAAGAGTGAAATACATTATAGTGGAACTTTGTATTTGTTGGTACTGTAACGATCTGTCGAAGTCGTTTGCACGGTTTCTAGGAAGTCAGTGATCAACGCCTCAAATGCTACGAACGAATTAGAGCGCTTTGCAATACAGCACCTTGCCTGTCACTTGTGTGTGAAAGTGTCGGTGACGAGAAACCCGTCGTGCCATGTCTTGTCACTTGCAAGATACTGGTAGCTTCCTACAAGCTCAGCAATTTAAAGCATGAAACAGAACGAAAATGTAACACTCTGGTGAAAAGATCGGCATTGAAATGACCTTTACTAATAACTTGATGTGTTTTCATCAGAGAACGAATCATGAGAAAGTTCTGGTTATTTTACACCTCATATTCATCTGAATATGTTGAGTGACGTAGCATGAGACGTAAGGACAATAATGAACGTTGGACAGCGCATTAAGTGAAGAAATAACTGTGTACTTGGACTGTACTTTATCCGTGATTACGATAAAACTAAAGATATAATAAGTTAAAACGAAGATTATTATCCCTGAATATAGCATATATTTCTTTGTGCTCAGAAGGCGTACTCGATCATTCCCACAAAAGGACCCAAAAGGAACCCCCCCCTCCCCCGCAAAAAAGGGAAGCCACGAGCTCATTATTTGTACAATAAAGCAACATTTTATAACCAGTGCACGATTCTATGTTGCCTGGGTGAAATTGCTTGTTACCAAACTTGCTAATTCAGGCGCATCCTGCCAAACTGGTTTACAAACAAACTGAGCGACAATGTCCTGCTTCACAGAGCCTTGTATAACACTTTAACGCAACAGGTATATTTAACATTTGTAGCACAACCAGGTGGCAAAAATATTTTTTGAGAAATGCTGTCACTTTTCACACTTTTTCAGCTTCTGTCTTCACTTCACAAGGACAGATATTCTGATGGCACTACCGCGTTTCTTGTCTCTCCTCAAGCATCAGACGTGAAATTTCGGGTCTTCGCCGTGACAAAAATTCAGACTGTGGTCTTCAGTGTTACGACACAGTGTACTCTGTTTTTCAGTAAAAATGTTTCGCAGAAACACGCTTCCGGCATCTCTACTAAACTGTACGGTGTCAAACGTACATGATACGAGTTTGAATCCATCACAATGTAAACCTCATATCCATAATTTTTCAGTATTTGTTTGGATTCCGCGTTGCAGGTAATCTTACTCTACACCAAAGATAGACACAAAATTTTCCTCCGAAACTTCGGTACCCATTTAACACATTACACAGCGTCATAACTAACAAAAGCGCACGGTCATTCCACTGACAGATTTTAACACACGCTGCTACAACAGTCACACTTGACGGTTAACTTGTTCTTACCCGTCGCCAGTAATTCTAAATGATACCAGTTTAAAACTGTTAGACGTGGTCGTCGTTTAGTTTAAAAGTTTGGGCGGTATACGAACGACAAGAAATCTACAGCGTTTGAAAGTGTTCTCATCAGTAGAACGAAGAGCATCCACACCGCAGTCTAGTGAACTGCGCATTTACTGCAGGCTTGCTACGATAAATTACGAAATTGCTAAGGCAGTTCTTTGAGATTTTACGTGAAAATAGTTCAAAATCATATATACATTTTCTGTAGAGATGTGAGAAACTAAGATAATAAATTTTGTGTTATTCATACCGTACACATTCTAACAATTAACATATCAACAAATAAATGCACTTAATAAAATACAACTTTCGACTAGTTTTCGGCACCGGGTTGCCATACTCGGGGACTTCCTCAAATCGAAGGAACACAAGTCCAACAAGCAAGTCTACGTATTGTGTCGTCATCACTGGAATGAGTATAATATTAAAATTCTAAAATACATTAAATTTTAACTATCACCTACTTGTAATATAACAGCAATGTAATTTTTCTTATCAATTTTATGTATTTTAGAATATTAATATTTTAATCATTCCGATGACAACGCAATAACTAAATTAGATTGTACTCTTATGTATATTGGACCGTGCATCATTGTGATAGTTGAAGAATAAGAGACCAACTTGATGTCACTAGTTACTAAGTTTTATTTCACTTCTTCTATGCTCAACATGTTTCGGATATTAATACATCTATCGTCAGGAGCCTGCGGACATTTCTGTTGTATCACCACATTGGTTGCGTGCTCTTGTTTCGATGTGTGTTGGAGTTTCGGTGTGGCTGGTTGGGGTGGTATCCATGTAGGAGGCTCAAGCCTCCTACACGGATACCACCCCAACCAGCCACACCGAAACTCCAACACACATCGAAACAAGAGCACGCAACCAATGTGGTTATAGAACAGAAAAGTCCGCAGGCTCCTGACAATTGATGTATTAATATCCGAAACATGTTGAGCGTAGAAGAAGTGAAATAAAACTTAATAATTAGTGACATCAAGTCGGTCTCTTATTCTTCAACTAGATTGTACTCCTTGGATTCGAAAAGATCTCTGAGGATGGCAGCTCGGTGCAGAAACGTGTAGGAGATATATTCTTGGGATAAGTAATATTTTACAGAGTGCAATTCTTGGTTGATATATTAATGACAATAATAAAGTTTCAACCCTTTCGGGATATTATGTCGTGCAGACTGGTAGGAAGTTCCCCCCAAAAGTAGTTACTGTTTTCCTCTACACGGTGTAATATTCCACAAGGCGTGAATCGTCATAAACACTCATGTGAGACCCTCAAATCTCGCGACTGCAATTGCTTCGACAATGCAGACATTCCAAATTACGAGTACATCTGAAGAAATTTAAATTATCAGTAGAAATGAGGGCGGCCGGAAAAGCTTGGTCGGTAGAGCGACTCGCTAAGGGCAGGATGGCGGGAGGATGGCATGAGGTGACCTTTACATTTTTTAACAGAAATATGGCGCCACTATAAAATATGAAGTGGGGGCAGCAGATGTCTTGAAAGAAATGATGACAATACTGCGCAGTACATAGAAGAAACGGATGCTTTTACTAAACGTGGTCGATAAAATATATAATCCAAACTAAACTGTAAATTCGAAACCGAAATCCAAACACACAAATATAACGTAATTAAATGGAATAACTTAATCTAAACTCAATAAAAGCTCAACCAAACTACTTCGGCCAATCCAACGTAAAGCACAAACCTACCTTACAATGCACACAAACTCGACCAGATTTTTGCAGACGCACACGAATTGAAGAAAACAAAGGGAATATCAGGTAAGTGACATATGTGGAAAATCAAACGGTTACGACTTCCAGATTGGGGTTTCGAACATTTCTATGTAAATACCGGGAAATATAAACCTCGGGCATAAAAATCGAAAGCTACTTCTAAGTTTGTTCCAACAACCATGACATAATATTTTACACTGGCATAAGCGCTTGCGTTTGCATATGAATATCGGGAAAAGAACTGTACCAAAACCCTTGATATAGAACAATACAAAGCAACAAAACAAAAATTTTAGTAAAATATTAAGGTAAATGATGCATGCAGAAGCGAATATACGGAACGAATCGAAAAATGAAAAACATCCGAACGCAAGCAAATGTTTCGGAAAACTTGGAATGGTTTATGGAATAAATTCCAGCACAAAATGTGGACAAGAAGCATGTCAAAAATCGATGCCTGAACGAAGCCAACGCTGGTTAAATCGACTATGACGAGTGTTGTGATTTGTTAAATGGACAATACGAACAGTAAACTGCCACAAGTGTATTAGCAAACGATATAGTAAAGTAACGTTTCGGTCGTTTCGGACGCAACATATTTTGGTGTATAAAATACATAAGCAAGATAAAATATCAGTGCTTAAACACATTCTATGTAGCTTGATGAATATGTCAGAGTTTCTTAATATTAATATGTTTAGTAATGTAATTATATAAAAAATTATAAAACCCCCTACAATTGATCGAAAATGTACATCCACAAGCACAATTCCGATCACTTATTGGTATAATTCTGATCATTCTCATCTACCACAAATGCACTGCCTCTTGCCTTTCGCGCCAACGAATAATTCAAAGCACCAGACATTACAATTCTGGCAATACACCCGGTAATCTTTCTGGCAGTGTAATGGTCTCTCGTCTGCTCTTATACCTGTCAGATTACTTTGAGCACTGGATGGTCGTTTTGTCGCTGTTGGAAAAAGATATGTTTAATTTAAGGTTTCTTTCAGACTTTGATCCACGGTAAGGTGGCAAACCAAAACCATAAAAATATCATGCTGCAGTGTGTTTCTTAAATAGGTTTTTATTAAAAATTTTTATGTTGCACTAAAGTATAGTGAAACGTCGTATTCATGCCTATGTGTGTCCAAATACAGTACAATACTCTCAATAGTGAAATAATAATAATAAAATACAGCAAATGCAGTTTTTATTACTGTAAATAAATAACGCGTCCTTCAACTTCCCTAAAAATTATGGAGAATTCACAATTCTGGGTTTGGCTTAGATGAATCCCGTCGAATAATCTCTTCGCCCTTCTGCAACAGTAAGGCTGCATTAAACTATACGCATGACAGCTCGACTCCAATTATTAGTGTCGAGATGAATTTTGTAAAACATTTTTCATCCGAACGAAACTATTCCTACTGCAGCCATCAGAACTGTGCCCAAGGCAGAAGAGAAGAAACAAGCAATTAACACCGAACTACTTCAACATCCGTCAGTAACTGTCACACCGGCCAACCATGAGGTGATGTCCGAAAACACGGTCATAAAACGTTTCACTCTAACCTAACACTAATAATTCCAGTTACTAGAGAAATACTATAGAGTCTTGCAACTGGGCAAATAGCTAAGCAGCATTACTCATATACTGTCATAAAAAACTGTAGCCTTGAAATACGAAAGGCCGTGTGGATGAAATTAACACATAATTCAACAAGCTCTTGGCATCACGCTTTCAATTAGATAAGTGCTACAAACATCAAGAAGTGAGAAAAATTCGTTACTCCTTAGAGGTATCAGAAGTGTACCTAACGAGGATGGACAGAATAATGGAAAAAACGCATATAAAGAAAAGCAGTAGCATTACAGTCTATACACGTCTATTATCATACACGTAATGACGGCTTTATTTACATGTATGATAGTAGTTCTGTATAGACGGTAATCCAGCTGCTCTTCTTTATATTCGCATACTTGAACAAAACGGGTGTGTCCTGTCTAAATATTAAAATGGAAAAATTGTTAAAGATACATGTTTCTTTATTAATGCGGAGTTGGAACATCATCTGCCTGTAATACAGGTTGTATCCTTCTTGGAATAGACTCATATAAGTTCTGAACAATCTCTAGTGGAATACTGTACCACTTTCACGAAGAATATCTTCTAGTTGCTGGAGAGATGATGGAGGAGGGAATCTGCTTCTTACCCTGTTCTCTAAAACTGACCAAGCAGTTTGATGATATATAAGCCTGGCAATTTTGCTGTGCAGGGAAGATGCTGAAATGCATCTTCATGCTCTTCAAACCAAGACTGAACACTTCCGGCAGTGTATATGGGTGAATTGTCATTTTGAAAAAATATATCACTGTTAGGAAACAATATCTGGACCATACGATGCACCTGGTTATCTAAAATGTCCACATAGTCACTAGCAGTAATTGGAACGTTCAGAGTAATTACAGGACCAGGAGAATACCAACACATTACTGCCCAAATCGTCACACATATGCCTCCATGTTTCACAGTTGGAACCAGTCATTCGGGATTGCAAACTCCTTGGGCGTTCTTCGAACATAAACCCGGCTTGAAGTTGGGAACAACGTGAAGGACGACAACTCATCTGACCATATTACATATTCCCAGTCATCAGACGCCCAGATTTTATGATAATCACACCATATTTTTCGCCTTTTAGCGTTGTTTTCAGTAATCATAGGTTTAACAACTGCAACTCTACCATGGATGTTGGATTTGTAAAGATCTTGTCAGACTGTTTTTGTGGAAAAAGGGTCTTCAAGATGAATACTGAGTTCTGCAGTCACCTTTGATGCGGTAGTCACCTTTCCCTTACTTGTGGTTTTCGGCAACTATTCCTTTTTAGCTGATGATGTCATCCCATGATTTGTGTACGACGTCATACACACAATCGAATGGCAGTTTTAGTTACAGATGCTCCAGCTAAACGCGCACCAACAATTTGTCCTCTTCGAAAATCTGACACGTCTCCCATTTTTCGGCACTTTTACACGAACTGTTGCGAAACACAATCTGCACGGCAATGACACTGGCACTACATAGCATAAACAAACAAAAGAACAACGAAAGGTAAAACTAATGTTCATTTAGCGCAGCCAACACAGTTTTATTCCTATACTGTATAGTGTTTCCACTATTTTGTCCATCCCCTCTATATGAAAAATGTACAACCTCATCATATGGAAATCTCATAATATCAAGTCCATTCTAAAGAAAAAGTGTGGACATTCACAAAATATCCCTCAACTAACCTACCTCAAAGAGCCTATACCTGTGTTTGAGAAATGTTTTTGTTCGCGGACCCCTTTTGGTTTCGCAAAATAAGCACTGATCCTCTAATCACTGCTCATGTAAATACAGTGTGTCCGGATAACAGGTATCGAAAATTAAAAACCTATATCTCAGAAATTATTTTAGATAACTACTAATGCATACAGTATCATCTTAGCAAGTGACCAACTTAATGTTCAAATTCTTGTTTTATAATAAGTTTATTATATTCGTCTACATGTTTCGAGCACTGTTGTGCTAATCATCAGGAGGTCAAATTTTATTGTACAGCATCTGGTATCGTCACAAACTGCAGGTGGCCGTCCGGTGCGCACCGAACGGCCACCTACATAGTGATACTGAGATGCACTGTGAGTAAAACATCAAAACATACAGTATCGTACGTAATAATGCATTGCGTGGTTTGACTTTAATTAAACTGACTGTCGCTGGCTTTGTGGGTGCAGGTGTTTCCTGACTGGATATTCTAACGGTCATACCAAGTAAACATATTGCCAATTAAAGAACTTTCTTGATTAATTTTAACAAGACATTATTCCTTTAACTAAAAATTTAGTAAACTTCAACATAGCCATTATACAAATGCACCAACGGAACTCCTAGGAACTGGTCGCGGTTCACTTGGATTCCGCGGAGCATAACTTGGGAACTACTGACCTCCACGTATCCACAGTCAAACACTAGCATAATCTCTCACAATAAAATCAACAAACGATAAAACACAACATGTATTCTTAAATGTCAAAAGACAGATACCCTTACCAAATCTGTCGAAAAACACAACATAAAGCAGTATAATAAACACAACATAAAGCAGCATAACAAACACGTAAATGGCTAAGATAATAAAAGATTTCTTATAGAAAGGTATGTGAGGGAAGAATCAAGGGAGGGGAACATTAGGCTCTTGACTGGAAGGTGGTCAAAATGAAGAAATATACAGAATCACTAAGAGTAAGGCCGTTAGGATTACAGCTTAATATGCTATAAACAATTTTTACATTTTATTCGACAAATGTAAAAGTCAGGTGTGAAGGAAAATTAGAAAAGTACTCACTGTATGCAGACAGCACAATCCTACTCCAGGAATTTGTCTTCCCTAAAGTGAAAAGGGGGTGAGGAACATGGAGTGTACATTAAGGAAAGGCTTCCTAATGGATCCAACTCATTAAACAAATAGTCATCAATATCTGAAAAGAGGAGGATACACAAACAACAAATGCAGCGGATATATAGGAGAGAGATGCAACGCAAGACACCGATAAAAAAAGTAGACTAAAGGAATGATTTAGGAAATAAGAGCATGGCGTTAAGAATTATGGTCTTTTACAGTTACATCCGGCAAATATTCAGTTCGTGGATGCATAATTTTGGTACTCCTTTATAAACAGCATAAATCGAGAGGAGCGAACAAGCACAAGGGCGAAAGTCCAGATCTCATTCACTCTGGAAAGAAGGTACAACGGCTATAAATACACAACTTAAAATGGGAGATATTTAACTGTTTTACTAGCTTCCACGTAACTCGGAAACTTAAATCTACGACTGCTTGTGGACTGGAAGACATGTTCCGACGTTTCTGAGGAACGTGGTGCCTCCGCCATCACATATGGTGGTGGTGGAGGTAGTACATTTCTCTGAACAGCCGTTACGTAACTACACATCAATTGTACGACTTTTATACGTGGGTCATTTCAAAAGTTCTGCACACTGTACGTTTTCTCTTTAAAAATGAATTTATTTTACAACATACATTTACAGGTCTTCATTGTAATCTGCATTGTGCTTTATCACAGCGGTCCGACGTTTGGACAAGTCTTTTATTCCTGTCAAGATGCCTTCGTTGTTGATGCGTCCGATTACTCGGGTCAACCTCATTAGACACCCCCTCAACGCTTCTGAAGCGTTTCCCACGGAGTGGTATTTTCAGTTTTGGGAACAAGTCAAAGGCTGGTGGGCTCATGTCAGGACTGTACGGCGGATGGGGAAACACTTGCCATCCATACTTTTACAAAATTTCCGATACTGCACCTGAGGCATGAGGCCGCGCGTTAATGTACGATCGCTGGTCACTGCGCGAGTTCTGACTCCAGTCAGTTTCTTCTTCCATTTTAAGGCTCCGTTTCGCAGAACAGGGACTACGTAGCCTGCCAATATGCACACAGTGTTCTTTACTGAAGTCTAGCTCACAACTGTCGCGAAAATCAGAATGATTGCATCATCCTACTGGCCGCGCAAGGGCGGTGTGCAGAACTTTTGAAATGACCTACGTATTAATCGTCAGCACCACTAGAATCTCAAATCGCACAATATAATTCGTGTAAAGTTATTTATATTTTAATAGGAGACTAAGCTCTTCTGTCAACAAGTCTATGGCCTACGTCAGATTATTTAGATTATGCAGAGCAGCACACTGTCTGATGCGATCTGTATAAAATTGTATATGGTTCGAAATAACAGGGCTACGACCTCCAGTCTTGACAGAAATCAGTCCAACTGTTCTGTACTTAAAATATCAAACTTCGTGTAAATTATCCCTGAAAAGTACAACTTAAGGATAGAGTTCATTTGATTTAAGGGTCTATTTCGTTTTATCTACAACGTTTGCGCCAATCGCTTTCGCTCCGATAATAACCGAGTTACCTTCAAGACAGCTGCAGAAAGAGCAGTTTCACATAGTAAGGTATTTCATTTGTCCGATTTCACCTAAACAGTACTGTGTCAAATAATGTTGGTAAAACACCAGAGCAACAAATTGCAGGGAAATCGGTTCAGAGTTTCGAGTTGTCACATGCGGGCAACAAGAAAGACTTTCACGGGCTAAGAGTTGCGTTCCATCAACAGTTCTGTCCCCAGAGGGCACACAAACACAGCTGCAGAACTTCGTAACGCAAAACAGCATAAAAATTCGTGAAATCTAAGATTAACAGACACTTCCTACGGCACACAGGGTGTACAGAGTGGTTGTATTCTCAGGCTATCGTATCTCCGGTTCTGCGAATATCCTAGGTATGTGGTTACGTCATATATTACAGTGACAGATGTAGATACGATTATCTTTCTGAAAGTAATATGTCTTACTGTACCTACTTTCTTAGAGTGGCTGTATCAATTACGAGACAACATAAATAATAACATTCTAAAAATAAATTTATACAAACAGAATGAACAAACTGTATTAACCAATTCATTGTATTCCACGACAAGCGGCGAAAGATTTTCTCGGTAACTATGGTACACCCACTTCCGTATCACGTTCCAGAATACAAACTTCACTACCCCGCAAATTTTCAGAGCCAAAGAAACGATAACCAGTGAACCGGTGCGAGTTGAATGACTTCTACAGACGGTGTTCATACAAAGAAACATGTAAATTTTTGGCGTGTCAAATTCTCAAGAAAGGGTAAAGGTATTACAGGGTGAGACAGAAATACCAAACGGGTTTTGAAATGAAATATTTTGGCAAATTGTAAAACTTTTATTAGCACTGACGGATAAAGTTCATGCCCTTGAAAATTCATGTTAATAATTACCGTTTAAATATGACACTTTGTAGGCGACCTAAGCCGGATGACGTCTGCGAAACGAGAAATGAGTCTGTCTGGAAACACAGTCCCGAAAACTTGCAGGGAAATCCAAACACATTGTGCACTAGGACGGTCAGTACGAAAGTGCCGATCAGCGGCCGAGCTGATTTACAAATTAAAAAAAAAAAAAAAAAAAAAAAAAAAAAAAAAAAAAAAAAAAAAAAAAAAAAAAAAAAAAAAAAAAAAAAAAAAAACAAAAAAAAAAAAAAAAAAAAAATAAAAAAAAAAAAAAAAAAATAAAAAAATAAAAAAAAAAAAATTATAA
>Ga0123355_10019756_pt1 | contig 10735 bp, 12 predicted proteins | sample TergutEmb28metaG_3_FD_89872 | JGI IMG/M metagenome (GOLD analysis project Ga0123355, IMG submission 89872) | Embiratermes neotenicus P1 segment gut microbial communities from Petit-Saut dam, French Guiana - Emb289 P1 | ecosystem: Host-associated > Arthropoda: Insects > Digestive system > Gut ...
TTCGGCGGTTACTCAGTCGCTCTCTGGCGGCGTTTTAGTCATAACTGGAGGGCCGGGAACAGGGAAAACAACGACCATCCGCGCAATTATCGCGGCTTTGGAATCTTTGGGGCTAGAAACCCAACTCTGCGCTCCGACCGGAAGAGCCGCAAAGCGCATGAGCGAGGCGACCGGGCAAGAGGCAAAGACGATCCATAGGCTTCTTGAAGTTAAGTTCCTAACCGACGATGCAAGGCGGCAGACTTTTGAACGAAACGAGAGTAACCCGCTTGAAACTGACGTTTTGATTGTTGACGAGATTTCGATGGTTGACATCGTTCTTATGATGAACCTGCTAAAGGCCGTAAAAGCCGGCACGCGGCTTATACTCGTGGGCGATATGAATCAGCTGCCCTCCGTTGGTGCTGGTAACGTGCTAAAAGATATCCTGGCAAGCAGCAAAATTAACGCGGTCTATCTTGATGAAATTTTTAGGCAAGCGCGCCTAAGCCGCATCGTCACTAATGCACATAGAATAAACAGCGGAGAAATGCCGATAGTCAACGAAAAAGATAGCGACTTTTTCATGGCTAACAGGCAGAGCACTGATAGTGTCGCGAGTGGCATTTGTGAGTTTGTCGCTGAGCGTCTGCCTAAATACGGCGACTTTGACCCGCTCAGAGACATTCAGGTCTTAACGCCTATGAGAAAATCGCGCATAGGTGCTTTGCAGCTTAATAAAGACTTGCAGCATGTGCTTAATCCACCTTCACCTTTAAAGCGTGAGTACGAATATCGCAATACGATATTTCGTGAAGGCGATAAAGTCATGCAGATAAAAAACAATTACAACATCCCTTGGGATGATGAGGAAAATACTGGCGTCTTTAACGGCGATCAGGGTATTATCGAGACCATAAGCCTACTTTCGGAAACTTTGAAGGTGGCGTTTGACGATGGTAAGACGATTGAATACGAATTTGCGTCGTTAGAAGAGCTTGAGCTTGCTTATGCGATAACTATTCATAAATCGCAAGGCTCGGAGTATCGCGTTGTTGTTATTCCGGCGCATTCCGCACCACCCATGCTACTTAGTCGGAATTTACTCTACACTGCGGTTACAAGAGCTAGAAATTTGGTCGTTATTGTCGGCATGGATCATTATCTGCAAATGATGATTAATAATGACAAAGAAGTTTTGAGATACTCGGCACTGGATCGGAAGATTGCGCGATTTTCGGTGGTTTTGGGGAATGTATAGAAGTGTTTACAAATCCAAAAGGCAGGAGGCGATTGACTATGAAGCTTAAAAGAACTTTGGCTTCTATTTTGCTGCCTTTTTGCCTTGTTTTTGTTTCGGGATGTTTTAGGCAAGGTTATGAACCCAAAATCATGGTTGATGAGTACGAGATTTACACATTTGTAATACCACTCGGCAAATATGATAACATCTTGGATGTTTCCTATGGAATGGCTAGTGTGGAGCGTAATCGTAGAGGAGTGGAACTTTTAAATATCGCAACCGGCGAATATGTTGTACCTTTTGGAAGATATAGTGCAGTAACTGCTATTTATTATAATAGAGCGTTGGCGCGCAACCGAAATGGGAGCGGAATTATAGATATTGTAACAGGAGAGCAAATAGTCCCATTTGGGAAATATGTAATACGCCCTACACAAAGTAGAATGGCACTTGTGTATGTTGAGGACGCAACCATTTATCACCGAAGCGTTGCACGGTTGGCAGAAGCAATGATAGATATTGAATCAGGGAAGTATATCATTCCTTTTGGAAGGTATTGGGTATGGGGCGCATATGATAACATGGCTATTGTACAGAGTCTTTATGGGGAAGTCGCACTCTTAGATATTGAAAACCATGATTATGTCATTGCGTTTGGAGAATTTGATAGCATAAGGGAAAATATCAACAATAACATGGCAATTGTTTCCGCTCTTTTCAACCGATTAGCTATTATAGACATTGAAACTCGCGAAGAATTAATACCATTTGGTATGTACGTTCACTTTAATAGAATGTGTAGCGGCTTAGTAGTTGCACAAACCGAGGAAGGAACTCGTGTCATCATAGACATTTTAAGCAATGAGGATATTACTCCTTTTGATGCCGAAGAATATCGTATTTGGGATATTTCAGATGGCATGGTGATTTTTGGGTCTGATGTAAAATGGGCAGTAAAAGACATATCAAGCGGAGAAGTAATCATCCCGTTTTTCAGATATACTTCTATCCACCGCACCGATTACGATTCTACATTCATCGTAACCCGGCGAGGACAATCAGGTGTCATCTACATAAACTAACTTAACATTACAAAGAAAATGGTGAAGATATGGGCTACTGGTCAACCCGCGGCCTTCGCGGAAGCACTTTTGAGAGCATGATAAATATGAGCAGCGACGTATACGAGGATAAGAAACTGGCAATAATCCAGAAAATTCCAACCCCCATCACGCCTATCACGATAGACAAGTCGAAAAATGCGATTACTCTTGGCTATTTCGATAAGAAGAGTACCGTTGATTATATGGGCGTGGTGCAAGGCGTGCCTGTTGCATTTGACGCTAAAGAGACCAATAGGAAAAACTTGCCGCTTCAAAATATCCATGCGCATCAGATGGAGTTTATGGAAAAGTTTGAAGCACAAAAAGGTATCGCTTTCTTTTTGGTCAGCTTTACCCTTTATGACGAGATATATTTTTTGCCGTTTAGCGAGCTTAAAGTTTATTGGGACAAAGCCGCGAACGAGAGCGGCAGAAAAAGTATCCCGTATACCGATTTTGAGCAGATGGCTATAAAAGTCGGCAAGGGTAAAGGCGTTATGGTGCATTATTTAGAGGCCTTGAGGAAATATCTGGAGGCGTAATGAAAAAAATAGTACCTCTTTTATTCGCAATATCGCTATCTATACTTATTATTTCAGGGTGCAGCCGTCAAATGACCCCTGTCTTGGCAGAAGAAGTGCCCGATGAGCAAGCCGCTTCCGCGACCGGCATCTACTCGGCCGATAAGTTTAGGCTCTTTCGCCAAGAACCGCTCGTTTTGTCACGCTTTGAGCCGCATTCAGGCACGTATATTGGCGCATATATTCGCTCCGAACGTATAGTCGCGGGCAATATCGAGGCTTTTGAGCAAATGACCGGACGCTCACATAGCTTTTACACATATTTCTTAAAACTTGGTCAACGATTCCCCTCTGATTGGGTGCTTAATTGCATCGCGCACATGAAAACGCCAAATATAGTGATCGAACCGAGCAATATCGCAGATCCGTTTAACGAGCGGCTTCTTCGTGATACTGCGCGTAGTTTCGGCGAGATTCATGTGCCGATGTTCGTCCATTTTTATCCGATAAGTCACGATGCGAGATATAACGCGGATGAATACATTGCGTTTTTTAGAGCGGCACATGAGTATTTCTCACGATACGCTTCAAACGTAGCTTTCGTCTGGGTGATCGACGCGGATTCGCTGCATTTGATGGATGTAATGTATCCGGGCGACGAGTATGTCGATTGGGTCGGCATAAACCTCTTTGTTGATAGCCATATGACAATCGAGGATGTGAAAACCATACTCGACACTTTCTATTTCCACTTCCATGAGCGCAAACCGATATTCATCTCGCAGCTTGGTGTGAGCCATTTTTCAACCACTGACCACGCGCACCGTGTAGCCGAGGCGTCTTTGATGATGGCGCAGATTTTTGAGGCGATTGAGCTATATTATCCGCGCATAAAAGCCGTCAATTATATGTCTGTAAACAGCATCGACCCCGCGAGGAACCGCGGCGGCATCTACAATTTTTCCATAGTCGATAATGAGCATATCACACGCGTATACGCTGCGAGCGTTGCCAGTCCGCATTTTCTGAGCCGTGTCTATTTCGGAGCCGGCGGAAGCGAAGTTATGCAAAATGTTGCACATCCAAACGCTGTGCGCTATTACGACGGCGAGTTTTTCGTGCGCTCACATATGAATATAGGAGGCAGCCGCGGCAGTGCCTATATCGCGCCAGGCGCAGCCATTGACACCGGCACGCTAAGATACTATCCCCTCGCACAGGCTCTCGGTGCAGGAAGCGCGATTCGCAGCGATTTTGATTCAAGAATTATTGAAATTGTGTCTTTTCGGTAAACATTCAGTTAAACTTTTGCATAAGCTTGAAAGAAGTCGTTTTTTTTGGTATGCTTAATAAAATGGTCATGGTGCATAACCTGCTTTCGCTGGCTTTGCGCACAAAGATAGCGAAATAAGGTTATCCGCCACTGCAAAATATAGGGAGGGTTCTCATGCCGGTTCAAGATTTAGATAAAAACAATTTTGTAAATACGATACAAAACTCGAAAAAGCCCGTTATTGTTGACTTTTACGCCGATTGGTGCGCTCCATGCAAAATGATTGCGCCGATTATGGAGCAAATTTCTGACACGCGCATGGACGTTGATGTTTACCGCTTGGATGTTGACGCTGCCCCTGAGCTTGCGGGACAGTTCGGCATTACCAGCATCCCGACGATTATCTCGTTCAAAGACGGCGCGCCTTATAAGAAGGCGGTCGGAGCGCAAGGGATTGCTAATATTTTGAAGCTAGTTGATTAGTGCTAAATGGGCGTCGTTAGATGCCCATTGTACATATGCCCACAAAAGGAGGGTCGAAATACCATGAACGAACTTTTGTTTAACAAAGCCAAAAAAGGCGACTTGGAGGCTTTTGAAGCATTAATAAGAAACTATGAGAAGCTTATATATAACGCCGCCTACAGAATGATGGGCAACGCTCATGATGCAGAAGACGCCTCGCAGGAGGTCATCTTGAAAGTGTATCGCAGCATTTCTGCGTGCAATAACGCAGGGGCTTTTAAGAGCTGGCTCTTTAGGATAATCAACAATACTTGCATTGACGAAATCAGGAAGCGTAAAGGTAAATCGACTTTGAGCTTAGACGCTGATTATTCAGACCTTGATTCACATTCGGAGAATCCGGTTTTAAAAGACGAAACAACGCCCGAGAGTGAGCTTTTGCAGGCCGAACTCAGCGGCGATATTCAGCGCGCGATTGACAGCCTGCCTGATGATTATAAGTCGATAGTCGTTATGCGCGACATTAACGGACTTAGCTATGACGATATCGCAGACGCGCTTGAGATAAATATCGGTACGGTTAAATCGAGAATCGCCAGAGGGCGCAAAAAACTGCGCGACGAGCTGGTTGCCATGAGGATTTATTGAGAATATGGAACAAAGTTTGAAAATATGCGTCTTTATGGATATAGTAACATGATTGATTAAGCAAAGGAGTGATGGCTTATGAATTGCGAAAAGTATTTGGAGCTGATTTCGGATTATCTCGATACTAATGCAATGGATATAGAGTTGAAAGAGCATTTGGAGTCTTGCTCTGCTTGCCGTGAGGAACTTGAGACCATGCAGGCGATGGTTAGCGAGCTTAACGAGCTGCCTGCAATTGACCTGCCGAATGGGTTTCATGAGCGAGCAATGTCTAGGGTGCGTGAAGATGTAGAAGCGCAAAAAGTGCTTAAACGCCCGGCACAAGTTCGTAGGGCAGTTGATTATAAAAAATACACATCCGTTGCGGCGGTTGTTGTGGTTTGTTTTGTGTTATTTGGCTCTGTGCTTAGTTTTGCCAATAATGCGGTTACGAATCGTGAGGCTTCCGGTACTGCGTGGGGCAGGCAAGACGCGCCTGTGGCTCCGGCTCCGGCGGCACCAATGGCAGCGAGCGTAGCAGCTCCGGCTCCAATGGCGGAGGCTGTTGATATTGCTCCATCCGACCAAAGGGTCGCGCCGACATGAGCGCCAAGTCCTACTCTTGCGGTTGCAGGAGAAGTCCCAGAGTTACTTGTCGGGCGAATCACAGCACCTGCTCCACCGCTTCAACCCCCAGGTGAGCCTCAAATACAACCCGGCCCCGGCGCAAGCGTAGTTCATAGTAACCACGCGGATGTTATTTCGATTAACTATTCCATCAACCTAACCGTCGAGGATATGGACGAGGCCGTAGCACTTTTGCGGATGATGGGCTTTGAGATTGAAAGTAGCAGCGTTTCTGAGTGGGGCAGCTTCTTCGCGTTAAACGTGCCCGTTTACCAGTTTGAACATGCGAAGTTTTTGGCGGCGTCTCTCGGTGAAGTCAGCTCCGAATGGGAAGGGCGAAGTGATTTAACTCGTCAGACCAACGATTTGGCAGTTAGATATCTTGCAAGACTGGAAGAATCGCGTAGGCTCGCTGCTCTAATCACAAGGGCTGAGCGCGCTGAGGATATTTTGACTCTACAAAGACGAATCAGTGACGTCGAGCATGACAGAGCATGGATTCGCGGCTCGTATAATCGTAATTTGGAACAAGCGCAGGGCGTGTCGATGTCTATTAACCTAAACCCTGTCAGCAGGCCGTTTTATCATATCGAGCGCAGTTTTTCGGAGCGCGTTTCGGGCGCATTTGCAAGCTCGGTTAATTTTACGACAGGTACTTTTGAGGGATTATTGGTATTTGGCGCAAGTGCGGTCGTGCCGCTCGGCTTGATTGCAGGCGTTTCAGCTATTGTGTATGTCGTTCATAAAAAAAGTAAGCGCGCGAAGGTCACGCAGCCGGAAGGGGGGCATGAACATGTTGAAAATGAATAGATTGTATGTGATTGTCATTGTCTTTTTGGCTAGTGTTGTGCTTGGCGCGTGCGCGGCGCAACCGGCTTTCTCGCCTGAATCTACGGCGTATTTTAATTTTTCGACACCCCAGAGAGCCGTAATGGCTCCGGCTCCAGCGGCGGCTCCTACATCTCCACCACCCGCCTCTGATATGATGTGGGCAGAAACAGCAGCGGTTGCAGGCTCTGCTCTTTACCACGCTGATTCTGCGCGTAACGAGCTGCAAGACCGCGCGCCAAGGCGGATAAAAATCGGGCATATGTCAATGGAAACGGAGGATGTTGAGTATAGTGTTCGGCGTTTTGAAAGCTACACTGAGGCGTTTGGCGGCTGGGTTCAGTCAAGGAACAAGCGCGCCGGCACACATCCTTCCGCGGATTTGACTTTGCGAATACCTGCGGCGTTGTATGACGAGTTTGTGCTTATAGTTTCCGAATTTGGCCATGTGCGCTGGTTTGACGATAATGTAATTGATGCATCTGCCGAATATTTCGATTTGCAAGCAAGGCTCGATATTAACCGCGCGGAAGAAGAGAGATTGCTGGAGTTTATCGAAAACTCAACCGGCTTAGAAGACATTATCATGCTCGAATCAAGGCTTTCCGAGGTTCGCACGAACATTGAACTGCACGAAAATAATATACGAAGAATCAACCGTGACGTGACATATTCGACGCTACATGTCAACCTAATAGAGCGCGGCGCGCCGGTAATTCGCCCGGTTGCGGCGAATTTGACCACAAGAATGGGCGACGGGTTCACGGGGTCGATAACGTCAGTTACAAGTTTTTTTGCTAATATTATTGTGTTTTTGGTTTATGTTTCTGTGCCGCTGGTTTTATGTGGTGCGTGTGCGTTTGTTGGGGTTTGGTTTAATAAAAAACGTAATCAAGCAAAAGCCATTTAGATATCTACTCCACAAAACAAAACGGATACCCAAGAATCCAATGGGTATCCGTTTTATTTATCGCCACAACAACTATTGCTCATCCTTCTCCAAGTCATCACCCTCAGCCTTCGCGCACTCTTCTGCCTCAGCTCTCTTCATGTTTTCAAGGCTTTCTGTCAATGAGCAATTGATATCGCCAAGAACTGAAATCGTTTTTTCAAGAACGGTTTTTGTGCCGCTCTTGATTTTTGGTTCGAGATCTTTGTAGGTTGTTTTCGCTTTCTCGCCTACTTCTCTTGCGAAGCTGTCCGCACTTGATTTGAACTTTTCAAACTTTTCTTCCATGTCTCCGTTTGAGTTGAACTCGAACCCATCATTTTTGCACGCATCAAGCGCGTTCAGGAGCTTAATCGATTCATCAACCGTGATAGTGCCCTCGCTTAGCATGTTTAAAACCATAACTCTTTCTTCTTTTTTTGAGCTTTTCATAATAATAGTTCCTCCTTGTGTTTGTTATATGTCATTTATCTGAATTAACTAAATCTAACGCCCGCGACCTGCGCCGCCGCCCATTCCGCGACCGCCGCCGCCGAAACCACCGCGTCCACCGCCAAAACCGCCGCTACGACCTCCTCCGAGCCCGCCGCCGAAACTGCTTCCGCCGCGTCCTGCACCGCCGCCTGAGGAGCGACCGCCGCCGCCTAGTGGCGTTCTACCGGTCGGAGCCCTGCCTGCGCCACCGCCCATTCCTCCGGAAGGAGGGGGCCCCATTGGCGGTCTAGGGCCTCTGTGCATAGGTCTACCCCAGCCCCAAGGCGAACCCCATCCCATACCCCAAGGCCTGCCCCAGCCCCAGCGTCTGCGCATCGGCCAGCCCCAAGGTCCCATCATTGGCCCGCCCATCATGCGTCGGCGAGGTCTAAACATTAACATCATTAAAAATATCAATATAAATACAATAATCACTGTGCTCATAAAGTTGCTGCCTGTAGGTTGTGCGGGTACATGCTGCACTGCCGGCGCCATTGGAGGTACAGGAACGTTTGCAATGGCAGCTCCGGTTGCCCCAAAATGCGCAAGTAGCCGCTCGCCAATTACCTCCACCGTCCTTTGAACGCCTGTTCCGTAATCGCCTCGATCAAAATACGGCTCCATATATGTGTCCAAAATAACCTGCATCCGTCCTGATGGGATAACCGCTTCAACGCCTGATCCGGTTGCCACAAAGTAGTCTTCCTCGGCAATAGCAAGCACTATCAGCACGCCGTTATTGCGCTCGGCGTCCCCTATTCCCCATCTGTTAAAAACTTCCAACGCGTAATCGGCTATATTCATTCCACCCAAGAAATCGACCGTCAGAACAACGATTTGCGAACCGCCGCCTGCCAATTGGTCGTTTATGGAAAATATAGTGTCATAATCAGCTTGACCAAGCACGCCTGCCAAGTCATTCACAAAAAAATTGGCGCTTGGCTCAGGGAAAACCGCTGCCGACAAGCTCAACGGAGCGAAGAGCGTCAATACCATGATAAAGCTAAGTGCAATCAATTTAATTTTTCTCATACAATCACCACTCTCCTACTGTCCTGAAACTACTTATTCCGCGCACTGCGGCAATCGTCCCTGTATAGGGATTCCGCAAAACTCTGTTAAAATTATGCGCTGCATCATTGTAACCGCTCAATCGTATTCTTCTCGAAGCCGCGTCAATATTTATCACAATTTCTGTCAATTGTGCGGCACTTCTATTCTCTATATCGAGAGCTCCCAACTCATTAATGAGCTGATGAACATCTGGCATAAACTCATCAACTCTGGAAAAGTTATTCTCCCACTCTTCGGCATTCGGGTCGCCGAACTGGCGCATTTCTACAAGCCTTCTGCCTGATGTGCTGACATATCTACTCGCAACCACTAACAAATTCGACGAATTTGCAAGTATAATTTCACTTTCATCCACAACATTAATCCCAAGCTCATTATACCCATTCATCACGTCCAAAATTCGCTGTTGTTCGCGCCTGATCTCGTTTCCCGTCTTCTGCTTGATAAAAATCAAAACCATCAAAAACAATGTCACATAAGCCGTTTTCTTATTATACAACAAATCATTCATTCGAGCCGCCCTCCTTGCTTGGAGTGTCAAAATCATCGCCGGTCAGCCCGCTCGACTTGAGCAGCCGCTCCATTACATTCGCCTCGGCTATAATGTCCATGGCTTTGGCTTCAAACATATTATCGTACTGCTTTTTGAACGCGTCTGCCGCTTTATCCAGTGCTTCTTCAATCTTTTGAGTTGCTCGCATGGCATTTTCACCTGTCACGCCTTGTTTTTTGAAGCTAACATAGTTCTCAATCAAATTATACGACGTTGGCAGATAATAGTCCATAAACTGGCGAACAGACGAGATTTTTTCAGGATGTTTCTCAAGTTGCGTGAATATATTTTCGCTATAATGCTTAATCTGGCGTACATCTTCTCGCACGCGCGCGTTATCAATGCTCCTTGAAAGCTTGTCAATCTCAGTAAGCTTCTTGCGCCCGTCGTCTATCAGCTGGTTCAGCTGAATATCACTTGTTTTTGCCGGCTCCGGCGGCATTTCAACAAAAATGGTTTTACTTGGGGCGAAGCTTGACACAACAAAAAATATGACCAGCGCGCAAAAAGTAGCCATTGCGAGCCCAGTAATTGTATATATCGAAAAAATGACCGCGAACGCAACAAAAGTTATCCCGGCCGCATAAATTGGTAATGTAGATTTTATTTTCTTTTCTGCCATAATTTCACGCCTTTCCATTTATTGCCTATATATCTACATACGAAAGTCAGTGTGAATAGTCTTAGTATATCATAATTTTTATCTTTTGGCTCGACTTTTGCAAAGCAAAACCGCCTTTACAAAAGGTCTCTCAGTGCTTTTGCCATAGGCAAAAGCCGCACTGAAATTGCGCATAGAAACGTTGCACAATTTCAAAACGCGCGGTCGGACTTCTTTCCGATACCCACTGCACCCGTCTGAAGAAACGCTAAAGCGTTTCATTTTATGTGCATAGTATATCATGATTTTCTTCAAACTTCAACGTAAACAATCCCAGTATAATCAAGGCTTTCAAGGCTATTAACCCAGTAAAAATCAAGGAAAAACAGGTTCGCTAGATGCGTACTAGCAACAACAA
>Ga0123355_10019758_pt1 | contig 10735 bp, 6 predicted proteins | sample TergutEmb28metaG_3_FD_89872 | JGI IMG/M metagenome (GOLD analysis project Ga0123355, IMG submission 89872) | Embiratermes neotenicus P1 segment gut microbial communities from Petit-Saut dam, French Guiana - Emb289 P1 | ecosystem: Host-associated > Arthropoda: Insects > Digestive system > Gut ...
AAGGATGGGGAAAACAACTATTCCACACTTCAGACATTCTTGAAGTAAAGGAAAGCAGAGATTACATTAGTTAATAAGTTATACATTTTGTTGACTTGTTGATACTTCACTGAAAAAAGCGAAACAAATAAAAATCAGGACTTTATTATAGGTCACGTTTGTGAAGAAAGTGCAGTAATTACCAATTTTAAGACATTCTAAAACATTTTTTTTCCCAGCATTCCTGAAATTATTTTTTATTACACAGTGCAGATAAAAAATCTGCTATAAACTGATATAATAACGACACACTGAACGTACATGTTTAAATTAAACTGGGACTAATAAAATATAAATATTATTCACCTAATGCAAATCCTGTTATGTTTTTTGATCTTTTTTAAGGTCAGAAGTCCTTCACACTAATACATACCTTACAAAACAATGTTATTTCACCTTAATCTCAATTATTCTGTTTACTGTCATACAATTTATCCTTTCTAAAAGTAAATTTGAAATTACAAGAACTGCAACTAACAATAAATATTATGAGTGATTCAGATACTTTGTCCACCACTCAAATATATTTGATAGTCGATGTCATACCATATTACCATGTGATACAAATCAGCGCTTGTTAATATTTAAAAAGAGGAAAAATGTGAGATGAGTGAAAAGTTCTCAATAACATAAATGACAGGAAACATTTAAAAAAACTATGTAGGTTAAAGTTCACTGCTTCAAACCAGGAGTGATAAGAGACCAAGTAGTTGTACACATAAAACGCATGTCCAAAAACAATTATGTATTTTCATGTGGCTAGGCAATTTTTTTTATATAGGTAATCGTGCATATGCACCAGCAAACCACTGACAGAAGCAGGGAAACCCATTTCATTCTTGATAAAATTGATTGTCCTTAATGTACATGTTACTAGTGCATATATTTCAGAGAAACTATGATCATATTTGTGTTAATAAGGACAGTCTGATGTAAGACACTTCAGTCCTCTAGACACAATATAATAACATATCTTTAAAGCAAGCTCTGATGAAAAAGGGTAATTCAACGACTTTACTGAAACTGAATCATATATCCCTAGCATAGTTTGGGACTGGGCTTTGCAACTCTATGCAATGAGAGCCACACATAGCTTTAACTCGCACTTTTCCCCGCTAAATTTTCCCAGCATCTGTGGTCAGAGAGCTGAGTCCTGAGCTACATGTGGTCCACTACTAGAAAGAAGCAATAGGTACACTAGTTGGTAATGTACTGAAAATTCTGGAGGTTACAAATCTTTGACTTCAAAAATAAAACCGACTTGCAAAGGGTTAATATTTATCTGACACAAAATGTCAAATTCTATATCACCACTGAACCAATATGTCAAGTTCTTATGGCCTCCACTGATTTTGCCCCATAAACCACTGACTTATCCATAACATGTCTATTTTACAGGCCTAGTTACAGTTTTTCATTCACCTTGTCACATCAGCAGATTGTCTTTCAGCCATTTCTTGACTATTGCTATTACTGTTGCTGTTACTACTACTACTACTCCTACTACTACCACCGCTATTATTCTTACTACTATTACTAGTACTGCTGCTGCTACTGCTACTGCTACTTGGAAGTATGAGTTCCTCAGGTCCATCTCTACCTTCTCCCACAGTAGGGATTAGGGCTTCATTATTACTGCTATCTGTCGTGTCATCACTGCTGGAACTGTCTTTTGTAGTCTCTATCTCGACTTTATAGAGGATGTCATGGCAAAGAGGACAGCGGTCCTGCACGTACAGCCATTTTCGGAGGCAAACACCATGGAAGAAATGATTACAGCGAGTGATTTTCGCATTCTTCATTTCCTGGTAGCATATGGCACAGACGTCATCAAGACGGTGGAGTTGGTCAGCATTGGCTTCGGGGAGGGAATTGATCTTGTTGACTGCTGTGCGGCGCTTCATGAACACGCTCCATCCAGCCCGTGCCTCACACCAGATGTTGAAATATGCATGTATACACATCATGATTGCTCTTATCGCCCCACCAGATTCAAAGATCAGGATCCATGCACCATTGAAAAAAAGAAAAATTCCAAAACAGAATTCCACAGTATTACCAAAAGCTCGTATGTAGTACACATAATCATCCAATTTCTCCCAGAAAGAGCTGCGATATGCATCCACCAGAAACAGTGAGTAGATCATAAGGGATACCACAACCTTAACTATAACTTCAATGCTGAAGGCAGACACAGCTAGGAGCCAGGTACTGGTGGCATGCTGGGACCATAGGTACACCAACAGTGATGTTGGAAATAATATAAGGAAAGCACAGACAGCCAATGCGCGGATGTGTCGATGCAGGGAAGGATTGTGTGAGGCACTAAGAGACATCAGCAAGGGATTTACGATATTATGTACAAAGTGGAGGAGGGCTGTGAACAGCAAACAGAAGTTACGGCACAAGCGAACGAAACGTTTTTCTGGATCAAGTCCAGTAAGGCCTGTCTGCAGAGCCAGGATATAAAATAAGATGGCTGACACTGTCCCAATGCTTTTGTCATCATCATCCTCTGTAAGAAGAATCCACTGGAAAAAACACCCAATATAGTGACATATGTAAGAGACAATGCTTGTCATGCCAAGAACGGCAGTTAAGGTCTCACAACCACGGACCAACAAACTCCTAATGATGCTAAGCACAGTCGTGAAGGCTAGCAGGTTTAGATGGACTTGCTGTCCATCTGAAGCACTCAAATGGTTTGACAGTAAGGATGCCATGTGTTCTGCTACGCGGAGAAGCCAGAATGTACGCAGGACTGTGGGAACGTTAAGACGCATCCATTCTGTTTCAACTAATGTTGACAGACCAAAGTTACTCAGAAGATTGCGTGCATGCTGATAACCACCATATACAGTCTGAACCACAGTGAGGGCACTGCACCACAGAACAAACTTGACGAGCGCCAGTGGAAGCAATGCTGCAAACACAGGTGCATGCTGTAGGATCGATGTGGGAAATGGGAGGATAGCTAAAATGGAAGGAGCCATGAAACTTACAGGAAGCAGTTTTTGGACAAGTGGATAACGCGGCCCTAGATGTACGTAGTTAAATATGAATGCTAGCAGACACTGTAAGGCATAATTTTGAATCACGATAAAACCATATCCTCTGGAGTCGAATAGTCTTCCTAGATTTAGTGATAGAAGGTCTTCTAATATGCTGGTATAAGCTTCAGTTCCCATACCACTTGCTGTATCATTGACTGTCATGGCTGTGATCACAGTCTTCATAGTGCTCACATTTGTCCAGTATGAAACAAAGACGATCCCGACAGAAATCAGATACAGGTATACAATGACTAGGTGTTTGGTCCACAGCAAAAACACGCACAAGGCTGTGATAATTCCTGGCAAAAGAAAATACACATTAATATACTCTTCAGATTAAATATTAAAAATAAAATTTCAGGTTCTCATGATGGTGACTTATGGGATGCAACACAAGCAGTCTGTTAGCCATTTCCCAACTTTTGAATGAACCTGGTGCATCCATCTAAAAGATATCTACTACCCTCACGGCACAGTATGTTATTTCAAAACAATGAAAATTAGGTACCATGCTACAAAATCATCATATCTCAAAAGGCTGTAATTCTTCCATTCATACCAGTTAGTATTTTATACTGTTGTAACAGCCTTGATTATGCATGGTTTTCACAGCAAGACTCAGTGTGAACCTAGCAAAAGTGCAGAACTTGTCTAGACTGGCTTGCTTGTGCAAGCATTTCTTCTGTTTCATAATATGTAAACACTGTATAAATAGTGTAAGGACGTGGGTAGAAAGCAAAGACCAATGATATAACAAAATTCCCTGTACTAATACATGTTGTTGCAGTTTAATGTCAATACTGATTTACAACAGTAAACACTTAATTAGTACAATATAAATAAAATATACTGGAAACAGCAGCCTATCCACCCATACCTATTGTAGTCCATATACAGGAAAATCACTGCTTTAAACAGATGAACATTGTGTGTTGAAAGAATGGTCATGAAAATAATTTAAAAGAATAAAAGAATGAACACAATGTGACATAATTTTATTTCACTATTAAAAAAGAAATGATTTAGATTAGAATTTGCATACTTCATATGTATTATAAATTAAACGATTCCAGTAACAACGATTATGTAATATTTTTTACTACAGGGCACAGACTGTAAGATAATTACATAACTGAGGAATGTCAAATGACGAAATACGTTGTTACCATATTATCCAAAATTCATGATCACACATTAATAAATCTAAAGCGAGTACATATAAATTAATGTTCTATTACGTTAAAGGCGAAACTTACCCAAACATGACAGAAGATATTTTAAGGATGGAGCTATGAAAATTTTATAAATCTGAGCATGATATTGGCCTTCGGATTCTGAATAAACGGAAATTGTAGGTATCACTGCTTCTCCTGTTACGCCGGCATCTGCATAGTCTACTTCAGAAGATGAGTTATAATGATTACTGTCACCTTGAGGTACCCCGAGCCCAATTCTTAGCAACTCATCCATGATGAACAGAGGAGGTACACGCAAAAGGACATCTACTAGAGCCAAAAGTTTCGTTCGGAACGACATCTGAGAATAAAATTGAGATCGACTGTAATTTTCAAAGCAATAATTCCTGTCCAAACACCGTTACAGCACTTTACTTTTTGCCCGAAACTTGAACTTTACAGAGCAATGATCTTCTAAACTAAACAGAAACACTAGATGGTGCTGCCTTCCACACAAAGAAGAGTTGACTGGCGAAATTCGCAGTTGCACTGGCAGTTCGCGAATTGCCCTCCTGGAGCGCTGAGTCCCACTCTTATGAGTTCCGTAATAGATGGCAGGTGCGTGACAATATGGACCACAAATCAGATTATAGTTATTAGCTCCCTTAGACGAGCAATAAAATCACGTACAATGATTACACTTTGATCATTAACTGCATAATATTCTCACTACTTCATTTACATAGAATGAAATAAACTGTTTCTTGGCATAAGACATAAAAATCTTTCGTACTAGCATTTATGCTGTGAGGTTCTCATAGTGGTGAGAATTATAGTACGGTCGTTTGTAGCTTGGTAGATAAGTCATACGTTTCGGAGAAACGTGTTGCCTCCAACATAAGGATAATCGATGTAAGTAGTACGTTTCATGATAAATTGGAAATTTGCCTTCTAACTGCATTGTGTGACATCACGAAGACCTGGTATACGTCCATGCTTTTGTTTATCCAATCGTAGAACGTTTCGTTCGAGTAAATATTCAACAGGTTCCAGATTTAAATCTCTGCAGTTAGTTACGCTGGCTGACGTTCTTCGTGATTTTCCTTAACCCCCAGACAAATGCCGGAGTAATACGTCATTAAGTGACAACCACTACTCTCAACGCTTTTTCTAGTTTGTTTTTCATTATCCATTCTATCATTCTACGGTACACTGTGTGAAATACTAACAATGTCTGAAAGAAACTATAAATAAATAAATAAACAAATAAATATTATTTAATTAATTTAAGATAAATACATGATAATAAATAAACGAGGAAATAAATCAACACAAATATAAATAAATACATTTGGAATATTGCTTGCTGAGTATGAGAAACGTGTTGAAATACTCTTAAGTTTGAATCATCTTGTTCTTATTAATTAAAATGTTTGTTAGACTGTGTGGTGATTGTTCTTGTTAAAGTAAATTTTTGGCTGTGATTTTGCAAGTTTGCATGTAATTTGAACACAAGAATACATCTGGTAGTAAGATAACATTTGCTGATGTAATTATGATGGGTGGTTGTGAAGGACAATTCGAAATTTTCTATGAATTTAATTATGAAATGCTCCATTGAGCCTGTGAATTGTCAGCAGTTTGTATGAAATACTCTTACCCTTAAGATCAGTTACCATTTAATTTCTTTCTTTTGCGTTGAACAAGCTGGTAGACCTGTTCTGAGATCAGATGTGTCGAAAACTGTGATGGCTCCTAAGTTACGGAATGAAAATTGTAGGCAGTGGTTGTAACACAACTACTAATATTATGTTTTGCATTATTGTGCTTTAACACTTCAGTATAATAAGGGACGTTGCAAAGGGCTGGACGGGATGGGAGACACCAAAAACATGTACAGTGTTACGAAAGTAAACCTGTAAGAGTGAGTGTGGTAATGAACCTTCGGGTTCCGTGAAATGCGGGGAATTTCTTGACTAGCTGTAAACCAGTTAGCTTCTCAAGAAGGGCTCTGCACCATGGAGTAAGTAAGTAAATATTTAGGGAAAGATGATAATGTCCAGTTAAACAAAAAAAAAAAAATATTCGAAACGTTCAGTATGAAGTTGACCGAAATGGTTCAGAATCAATTCAGGTGTGAGTTCAAGTTTTTACTGAGCGTGAGACGTCAAAGCTGATCCAGAACATTTCAAATCGGTAATTTAGTCAGTTTATCAGATACGCTTTCTTGTTTAAGGGGTTTACTTTACAACATAGTTTCTCAACCTTAGTGAGACCGCGGCCCAATAAATTCTTTTTCCCAACAAATTTACTCGTAAATACCTTTCCAATTTATTTTTGAGTTCATACATTAAACTAACATAAATATTAATAACTAATTATGGCATAATCATAAAGAATATTAGTACACTTATGTATACGGTGTGGCATGTTGACAAATATAAAATTACATTTAAATTAGTTATCAGTCACTGGACTAGTGAAGTCTTGTAGCATATTGTAGTTTCCTCAGACCAACATCACACATTCACGAATATTATTCTCCTCAGAATATTTCGACTATTAAGTATTTATTAATGAAAAATGCTTAGAAAACTAAAATGACAAATTCCAGGAGAACTTCTCGCGGCCCGGTATAACTGATGCCAGGGTCCGGTATCGGGCCGTGGCCCGGCGTTTGAGAAACACTGCTTTACAACATTGTCGGCATTTCATGCTGTATACCTTCGATGTTAGGAAGAATGGTGAATGATGGACGAAGATTTGACACTAATCGATAGTCTTCTGGTCGAGGTAACGTCCCTGCATTTGCCTAGACAGTCTGAGAGAGATTGCATGTATCAACTTGTCTCCACTGGAAGGATTTTCATGATGATATTGAGAACTTTCGTGAAAATCTGTCGAGAAAATGCCAGTGTGGTTGAAGTAGGGTCAAATTATGCCAATTTGAAACGCTACCTGCAAAACTAAGTACATTTTCTTGTTCCTGGTGGCATAAAATCGCCATAACATTGCTTCGATCGAGTGAAATGGTATCATGCTGTTAGGATAACCAAGGAGTTCTAAATGTTACGCTAACGCGCCACAATATTACGTTATCCGTGCATTTCCGATATTGTATAATAGTACGTTTGAAATTGATGTGTAAGTTTTATGTCTGTGAAATATGTACATGAATGTTTGGTGCTGCGTCATCGTCTCACACTTCGTTCTGTAGAAGCTCCTATTCAACAACTCGTTATCAATCCACTCTACACAAACGGCCCACGTTATGGACTTGAAAGTCGAATGCAACCCGCCAATCCCAAACGGTTGCTGACCTTGAACTAGACTGCGTGAGATTGGTTGCACTGTACCTGAATATAATTATTTTAATAGTTTCTGTGAATAAATTTTTTTATGTACTCTGTAGAATTTCTATAGCATGTTATCAAATGTACAACGGTACATATTCTTAAACGTTAAATTAATTAATTAACTCCGTGTTTATACGACAAGCCCATAGCCTCTTGCAAAGGAAGTTCTCCAAACAGTGCGAACTAGTGCATTCTTTTTCAATTTCTGCTACTCTCTCCTTTCCTTAAGTTCATCCAGTAATTGCTTACGTCTTCTTTCCCCTCTTTCCGCCACTTCTATCCTTCCTTCTATCTTTTCTCCAATAACGCGCTTTAGAAGACAGTTCGTACGTAAGTTGTGACTAATCCAGTTGGCTCTTCTTCTTTTTATTTTATGCAGGACATTCCTGTCCACCTTGACTCTATGAAATACTTCTTCATTTCTCACACGAAAGACCCAAATGATCTTCTCCATCCTTTTCCAGCACTACATTTGAAAACTTTCCAGGTATTTCTGATCTACTTTCCGAAGTGTCCTAATTTCAGCACCATACAAAGCTATGCTCCAAATATAGCAGTTTAGTAGTTTATTTCTTATCTTTAAGTCCAATTTGCTGATAAAAAGAGTCTCCTGCTCGTTGAACGTTGCTTATACCATGGCAACCCGGGATTTATTTCACGTGAAAGTCTTGCATCATTTCAGCTACCCGAGTAGTTGAAATTACTCCATATTTTCCAGTTGTATTTGATCTCTCATGATCTGTAGTGGGGATGGCTGTCTGGAGATTCCTATTACCTTAGAATTTTCCGCACTCTTTTTCATTTCGAAGTATTTCCCAGTTTCAATTAGTCTGTCAATAATGACCTGTAGGAAGCAGCACAAGGTTATCTGCATATATCACATTGTGCATTACTAGTTCTCCTAGTTTCCAAAACACTGCAAGACCTTCATTGGTGAATCATTCGCTGTGTAAGTTGAATAGAATTGGTGGCGAACAGCACCCTTGTCTAACTCCTTTTCCGATCTTCAGAATGTTTGTTTCTCCCTTGGTACAGTCGTACTATAACACACTGATCCATGTACAGTTTGCAGATCAGTTTTCTTTCACGCCAGTCTTTAAACTTAAAATTAAGGAAACAAGTAATGTGGAAATGGAAGAGGCTAAAGAAGACTTGGGGAATATCTTGAAGCCACTCGTCTTTTAAGAAGAAACTTGAATTGTGTGAATATAGAATAAACCATCAAGTCCATTTTTTGTAGATATGTAACTGGTCGCCATTTTAGTTTATTACTCTATGAATACAGACTGCGCCAGTAAATTGCTACTGAGTCCCGTTAGTGACCCCATAATGTCGGCTTCCAATGCGAATCGCAGTAATTCATACGTCTGGGCCAACTTTCATTAATTCCTTATTGGAATTTAATTAACTTAAGGTCATGTGGCAGTTTATAGGTTTGTTGAACAGGATATTAAAAGATGTGCACCAAGCTTGATTTGCATAGAAGGGTGGAGTGTGGCGTGGGGGAGCAACGTGGACTGGCTGTAGAGTAATTGTTTAGTACATTGAGGAATGCTTTTTTGTTGGTATTTAATATTGATTAAAGAAGGTAAACGCCTATGGATCTGCATGCTTTTGCACTAAATGTAATGTCACGTACTTATCTCTTCCTGCCGGTGTAACTTCTGTCGAACCATTAAACGGAATTCGATAAAATTTGATCCGTGGGTCTGAAATTTCCAACATTGGTAACATTTTTTACCGAATTTAATTGTGGCGTTTAGGGGGAAATTTTGAAGAATGGGCAGAAGTATAAGAAAGAAGAAGAATGAGAACGAAGAAGAAAAAAATACAGAAGAAAGATGTAGGAAGCTGGCATTAAAGCAATACGGGGAACGAATAATGATAAACAAGAATGGATATCTGTCGTAAAGGGGGCCAAGTTTCCTAGAAGACCTAGATTGTGGGAGTGAACAAGTAAGCGGAATAAATTTGATTTCAGTCTGTAATAAACCGGACTTTACACAAAGCTGAACTTTTTGGCAACAGGTCGGAGGCTTAACTTTATCATAACAACATTAAAATATCAAACCTAAGGGCTCGTACAGTATGTATAGAATTTGTTCTTAACTCCATACCTTTTTAGTTCTTCCAGCATTACTTTTCGCTCGTGGACCATGGTACAGAATTCTTCGGTACGCATATTTCTGACATCTTTTATCACGTTTACTCTATTTGGTTCTGTATTTCGAAATTCCAACATAGCGACAAGATATACAACACGTCTCCGGTGGCAATGAAAATGGAACACTGTCTCTTCGTTAGTCCTTGTTTGGCTAATTAATTTTAATTCAGGAATTTTATTTTATTTTTATACTTAAGCGCCCTACTGCTTTAATGTAAGCGTCTGTATTAAGTGACGCTGAGCGTGGTCGGTCTGTTGTGGCTGGTGTGAACGATCTATTTGACGACTGTGTCGAGAGCGATGAATTCTTCACGGTTGTCTCTGATGACAAGGCAATGACATTTATCTAACGTGGAGTGTAGCGAAGTACAATAAAGTGAAGTGAAGTGAACGAAGCAAAGTGAAGTGGAATGAGGTGAAGTGAAGTGCAGTATAGGGGGGGGGGGACAAGTCTTTATGGAAAAGGTTTATAGGAGTAGTAAGTGATGAGAATTTAAAGACTGGGGTGAAAGTGTGAGTGATTGTAAAAAGAAAAAAACAATTACAAGAAACTGTACACAGTACTGTCTTGCTTGGGTGTTTTTACCTTTTGTACATGCTGTATTCTAATTTGTATCGTGTGTTTTGTTGCTAGTTTTAACTTGTCTTTTGTGTAATTGTTGTTGGTTGACCGTGTGTATTGTTGTAGTTGTCTTGTTGTGTTGTTATCTTATGTGTATTTGTTGTACTGTGTGGGCATTTTTTTTTTTTACTTTAGATGCCGGATTGCTAGCTAGAAGTCAGTATTCGGAAGGTCCTGCGACCGGCCATCTCGACACAGGTTTATCTTGTTTTCCCTGTGCCTAAAAGCAAATGCTGAGATGGTTCCCAAGATTCCAAGTTGCCACTACATGCTTCTCATGTAGCCCTCCCGACTTAAATTTAGTAGTAACCAATTTCATGTTTTGT
>Ga0123355_10019759_pt1 | contig 10735 bp, 10 predicted proteins | sample TergutEmb28metaG_3_FD_89872 | JGI IMG/M metagenome (GOLD analysis project Ga0123355, IMG submission 89872) | Embiratermes neotenicus P1 segment gut microbial communities from Petit-Saut dam, French Guiana - Emb289 P1 | ecosystem: Host-associated > Arthropoda: Insects > Digestive system > Gut ...
CGACTCCACCAAGATCGGCATCGTCAATCCCGCCTTGATCTGCCCCATTTCGAGCGTCCAGGTGCTGATCACCGACACCCGTGCCAGCGACAAAGCGATCGCGCCCTTTCTGGAGCACGGAATCAAAGTCGAGCGGGTCTAACCCCTGGGAAGGATTTACCCCGAATCACCGAGTCCGGGGTGTTCATTGCAAAAGCTGAAATTCGCGGATATGCGCTTCGCGGGTGGAGGACAAAATATTCAGCCTGACCCGCGAAGCCGTCACGCGATCGAAGTGATCGATGCGCTTGTGTCCGATGGCCTGGCCGTGCGCAATCGCCAGCCATTTCCCGCCCTGGTAGATTTCGATCTGGTAGCGCTCGACGTGCTGACCGTCATTGAGCCATTCCATGGTCAATACCCGGCTGAACCTGACCGGCTTGTCGAAGCTCACTTCGAGCACCGAGTGATGTGAATTTGGCGGCGCCGACCAAAATGTATCGGGATTGCCATCGAGCGCCGCCTCTTCGTTCGCCGTAGCTCGCACGTGGCTGGCAGCAAGGTTCTTGCTATACCGCTCTTTCACCGCCGCACCGAATTCCCGTAGACGTTCTACATCTGCCTGGGGCAGAAGGCCCAGTCGGTCGGGTGCGACTCCCAGCACCAGCTGCCCACCCCGACCGACTGTTTGCTCGTAGATCGACATCAGCTCGGAAACGCTCTTCAGACTGGCTTCGTCATTCGGATGCCAGAACCAATGCTCCTGGTGCAGCGGGGTATCGGCTTCGACCGGACGCCATCGCAGATATCCATGGCGGTCAATCACGTTCCAGTTTTCGTAGGGGATCCGGCCTTGCTCATTTCCGACCCAGCGGATGTCACCGTACTCGAACAACCGGACGTCGGCAAACACCAGCGTGTTCGGCTGAAACATGCGCAGTTCTTCGATGATGCGGGGAAAGTTGTAGACGTGCCCGCCGCTGCCCGCGCCATCCAGCCAGAGCTCTTCCAGTTCGCCGTATCCTTGGGCGATTTCATCGAGTTGCGCCGTGTAGTATTGATCATACTCGGCAGAACTGTTGTACTTGGGCTCGTGACGATCCCAGGGAGAAAGATAGATTCCGAACTTCAAGCCGAATTTGCGCGCCGCCTCTTCGACCCGACGGACCACGTCACCCTGTCCACGTTCCCACGGACTGTTCTTGACGCTGTAGTCGGTCTGGCCCGTGGGCCACAGGCAAAACCCATCGTGATGCTTGGCAACCAAGATCACATATTTGATTCCAGCCGACTGCAGTGCCCTCATCCACTGCTCTGGATCAAACTGCCCGGGATTGAATACCTTCGGATCGGCAGTGCCATCGCCCCATTCGCGGTCGAGAAAAGTGTTTGGCCCAAAATGAATAATCGCCCCCATCTCCAGGTCTTGCCACTCGACTTGTTGCGGCGTCGGCCGAAGATCAACGAAGTTCTGCGCGCTGCTTCTCGCCAGAAAGAACAATAGTAGAAAGAACAATAGTAGGAAGAAGGCCCAATCCCGGGAGAGACTTCGGCTAGACATAGCAGCAAATCATAACAACGTCGGCCGGCGGGAAGGACACTCAAATCGACGAGCCAGGTCAACGACTTTGTAGCACGGATGTGCGTGCGGGCGACGTTCCTCATGACTAACCGAGCAGACGCCTCTAAAGGGGCAGGAGGACCTGACTGGCTCCCCCAATGTGTGTCAACCAGTAGTTCATTCCTGCCACCTCCTTCCTGCGATCACGAGCGGGGGCAAAGTGGCTATGGCCGAAGCGCGGCAAGTGGAGATTGCCCGCGACCGAAACCACGACTATGCTTTCGCGGTGAGGCCAGGTGAAAGGATAACCATGATGAATCGACGAAAGCTCACCGCTCAGGTTCTTGCCCTGATTTCATTGTTGGTCTTTATCCCGTCGAGCGGTGGCTCGCAGAAGAAAGGAGATGTGGTTTACGTCTGCGCCTGCCTGAAATCGAAATCCTGTTCTTGCATGACCGAAGCCAAGATGGAAGGTCCGTGCGCTTGCGGCACAGAAGGTGGCCCCCCTCTCAAAGCAGTTCCCAAAGATAGTGACTGGGCGAAAGAGAACCGCGACGAGCTTGCGAAGTAACCGGTGGGCTCAATCCTACGAACCCCGGTCGGGGTGTGTATCCCCGCGAATCATTTCAACCTGGCGGGCCCTGGCGGCTAGTCATCGCTGGGCGAGGGGCCGCTCACTTCAGTTTGTGGAATCTGGCTGTCTGCTTTCTGGACGTATCTGGTAAGCAGAGCTGCCAGGGACACAAATTGAATGGACACAAGGTTGAGATGCTTGTCCGGCAGGACTTCGACTTCCAGATCGGCCACGAGGTGCCACCAGGCCGTGGCTTGGGTCTGCGGAAAGAAAGTCTTGGTCGGACTTCAGTACCAGAGACCTCAGCACCTGCTTCAGGAGTGACCATACCCCATCCACCTCTGCGCCGAGTCTTCTCCCATCATTCCTCTGCGGGTTGGCGCAGGGCGGAAGAGGCCACGGCGGTAGCAACCTGGGGGATGATCCCGCGCTCGATGTAGATGGGGCGGATGAGCTTGCGCATGGCAGGGAGTTGCATGGCAAAGAGCGCGGCCCCGAAAACGCAGAGTAGACCACCAATCATAAGCGTGTGAGGCGCTCCGATGCGGCTGGCGACCGCTCCTGCGAAGAGGCTGCCGAAAGGCGCGATGCCCTGAAACGACATCGCGTAAAAACTCATGACGCGGCCGCGCTTGTCGTCGTCCACGACGGTTTGCAGGATGGTGTTGCTCGCCGCCATTTGCTGCATGAAGCAGAATCCCGTAACGACCAGCAGCAGTAACGAAAGCCACTGCAGGTGGGATGCGGAGAAGGCAATCAGGCTGGCGCCGAATCCGGCCGCGGTCATGGGAATGACCCGTCCCAAGCCGCGGACGCTCGGCCTCGCGGCCAGGCGCACCGCGCCGCTGAGCGCACCGACTCCGACCGCGGCCATCAGAAAGCCGAGAGTGTGAGGGCCTCCATGCAAAATCTTGCTGGCGAAGATCGGCATCAGCGTCGTATAGGGCATGCCGACGAGGCTGATCAACGCCAACAGCAGAAGAATCGAAGAGATGGGTTGGAAGCCGAGTACATAGTCCCAGCCTTCGCGCAGCTCAGAGAGAACATTGCCGTGGCGGCCCTCGCGCGGCCGCACAACGACGACCATGGCGATCAGCGACGCGATGACCGCCATGTAGCTGAAGCCGTCGATCAGGAAGCAGTATCCCTCACCCACCAAGGCGATCAGAATGCCCGCGACCGATGGTCCGATGAGACGCGCGCCATTGACCAGCGACGAATTAAGCGCGATGGCGTTACCGAGATCGTCGCTGTTCTCGACCATTTCGACGACGAATGATTGCCGCGCGGGCATGTCGAATGCATTGATCGCACCCTGAAACAAGTTGAGCACGATGATCTCGCGAACGGTGATGATCTTCGCCAGGGCGAGCACCGCCAGGGCAAACGACTCGAGCATCGAAAGGATCTGCGTGATGACGAGGACGCGGCGCCGGTTCAGGCGATCGACCCAGACTCCGGCGAAGGGGCCCAGCAGCAGGATGGGAATCTGGCTGGCAAAACTCACCAGGCCGAGAAGAAAGGCAGATCCGGTCAGACGGTAGACGAGCCAGGAGGTGGCGACGCGGGTCATCCAGGTGCCGATGAGAGAAATGCCCTGGCCGCCGAAGAAGAGACGGTAATTGCGATGACGCAGCGCGCGGCCCACGAGGGTCCAGTCGGTCCGGGGTCGTTGTGCGGGAGTTTTTGCCACGCTGGAGGAAACTGAAGTCGAAGAAACTGTGTTTGATTTTACACGGGAGGGATACGGAGCATCAGCGCGCTGATTGGCCCAGCCTCTCCACCACCACCCTTAGGCGATCCCGGAGGAACACTATCTGGAGCACAATGGACAGGTAGTTAGATTCGCCCGCTTCATCGAAAAGTCTTCGACCCGCCTTTACTAGAGTCAGACTGCACTCAAAGCCTTCTGCTTGATAGCCTGACTCCCGTGGAGCCAGCACTTCTCTTCCACCCCCTAGCCACCAACACACGTGACCCAAGCCGAAAGAATCGATCGACTGTTTCTTTTCCAATCGAAATATCGCCAAGGCTCGAGCTTTGCGCGAAATTTCACACCAATCAGATAGTTGTCGTGATCCTGGAACAAATACGGTTTCGTCTACGTACCTTCCACCGATTCTTGCTGAGGAGGGATCCCCTTATATCGGCACATCCGTTTGACTCCATTTGCGCTGACCTTCTTTTTTGTGACGGCCGGTCTCTCGCAAAGCGATGCGGGTCATGCGAAGCGAATGCAACAAGTAATCCAAAACTATGTGGACAACAAGAGTTTCATGGGTGCTGTTCTGGTCGCTGAGAAGGACAACATTTTGATTAGCCAGGGATATGGTTTCGCTGACTTGGAGTGGGGGATCGAGAATACCCCCAAAACCAAATTTCGCAATTGGTTCGATCACAAAGCAATTCACGGCAGCATGTGTCCTCGTGCTAAAGGAGCGAGGGAAACTCAAGCTCGGAGATTCGATTCGCTTTTATCTCCAGCAAACCCCAAAAACATGGGACAAAATAACCGTGTACAACTTGCTGACCCAAACCTCGGGCATTCCGAACTTTACCGGAGGAGCCGATTGGGAAGCACACAAGCGGCAAGATCATATCTCACATGACAGCATCGCGCTGTTTCGCGACAGGCCGCTCGATTTCGAGCCTGGAACTAAGTTTTACTATAGCAATTCCAATTACATCCTCCTTGGCCAGATCATCGAGAACGTTTCAGGTATGCCCTACGGGGATTTTCTCCAGCAAAACGTGCTCACACCGCTTGGCATGACGGAGACAGGAGTCGACAGAACCTCTTCGATCCTGCCGCAGCGTGCAGAAGGCTACGATTCCGTACCAGATGGATTCAGGCACGCAGATTACATCAGCATGACCATTCCATATGCCGTCGGTTTCCTCTATTCCACCGTTGGTGATCTGATCAAATGGGAACGAGGACTTTTCAGCGGAAAGATACTTTCTGCCGATTCCGTACGACTGATGACAACGCCAAGAATGGGTGAGTATGGTATGGGCTTGTTCATTAGGGACGGGGCGCATCACGGCGTAATCACCCACAATGGTTCGATCGAGGGGTTCGATGCGTCATTGAGCTACTATCCAGAGAAGCAGCTCACCATTGTGGTGTTGGGTAATGTCAAGACCGATGCCCCCGACATGAACACGGACCGGGCGCAACCCCAGGTGGGTTATGACAGGCCTGATCATTGTAAGCGGACATATATCGTAGCTGTGTCAAGCCGTGTCAATTCTAGTGATAGGCCTGCTGAAGAACTTCCGCACCTGTTCCGTCCTCGATCCGCTTTCAGATCCCGAGCCGCTCGCAGAATGCGCTCTGCTAGAATCCAATGAATGGAAGACACCATCGGTTCGAAGATCATCCGGTGCATGTGGTGGCGCTCCTTTTGAGGAGCGGCACGTAGTCGTTTTGTTCAATCGACCGTAGCCGCCGATGTCCGGCAGGCTTGGTCGTCCCCGCACAATCCTTTCGGCACGTCGGCTTCAGAATCGGAGAAGCCTATGTATATCGAAAGCAACGATCGCCCCGTCATCCTGACCGGAGATCGTCCGACTGCCCCTCTCCATCTTGGAAATTATGCCGGCTCATTAAAAAGTCGCGTTGCGCTGCAATATTCCCACAAGCAATTTGTGCTCCTGGCGGACACCCAGGCGCTCACCGATAATGCGCACAATCCCGAAAAGGTGCGGCGCAACGTCATGGAGGTGACGCTTGATTATCTCGCCGTCGGCATCGATCCTGTCGCAACCACCATCTGTGTACAATCCGCGTTGCCGGCATTAGCGGAGTTGACGCTGCTGTACATGAATTTCGTGACGGTGTCGAGGCTTGAACGAAATCCCACAATCAAGGATGAGATTCAGAGCCGAGGCTTCGGGCGCGATATTCCCTCCGGATTCTTGTGCTATCCGGTGGCTCAGGCCGCCGATATTACAGCATTCAAGGCTACCGTCGTGCCAGTGGGAGACGATCAGGCACCATTGATCGAGCTAACCAATGAAATCGTCCGCCGCATAAATCGGCAAGTTGGACGGGACATCCTGCCCGAGGCCGCGGCTCTCATTCCGGCTATCGGCCGCATTCCGGGCATTGACGGGAAATCAAAAATGAGCAAATCGGGGTCTGATGCGATCCGGCTCTCGGCATCGCCCTCTGAAATCCGCAACGCTGTGCGGCGCATGTACACCGACCCGAACCACGTGCGAGCTGAAGACCCGGGCCAAGTAGAAGGAAACGTGGTTTTCACTTACCTGGATGCTTTCGACGAAGACCGCGCGACGGTCGAGGCACTTAAAGACCACTACCGACGTGGCGGCCTAGGCGATACAGCCGTGAAGCGCCGGTTAGAGGACGTATTGCAGTCCCTGCTTGCGCCTATCAGGGAGCGACGGGAGCGCTTCGCCCAGGACATGGGCTATGTTCTTGACGTCCTGAGCACGGGGAGTCTGGTTGCTCAGGAGAAGACGCAGACTACACTCGACGAAGTGAAAAGCGCCCTGGGAGTCTTTGTCCTAACCCAACAGAGAATTTAGACAACGGTCTGTCGAAGTAAGCGACGTGCGGATTCCTTCGTCGCTGCGGGACAGCACGAGTTAGGTTTGCAATCGTCGGCCTGCAGGCTGCGTCGGTCGAACAATGCAAAACGCTTTCCAGGGCAATCGACCTGGTTCGCCGGTGATGCGGCTGATGTAGACTTCGAACGGCAAGAGGACCCTCGTTGTCACAGGCAACGAAATCCTTCTACGATCTCACTCCCAGGAACATCGATGAAGACCACTCGACTAGTGGGTGCCACGATTGCGACTCTTTTGCTGCTGGCCTCCATTGCAGCGCCTCTTCTGGCGCAGTCCAAATCTCACGCCGCTCTCGACATGACGCCCGCGACTCCGGAGTCGGTTGGATTCTCCAGCGAGCGTCTCGAGCGTTTGCACAAACTCATTCAGGACGAGCTGGAACAGAAAGAGTTGGCGGGGGCGGTAACCATCCTGGCGCGACACGGCAAGGTGGTGGAGTATCGCACCTACGGCCGGCGGGATCTCGCAAGCGCGGCACCCATGACGAAAGACGTCATTTTTCGTGATTACTCGATGACCAAGCCCGTGACCGGCGTGGCCATGATGATTCTGTACGAGGAGGGCAAGTGGCTCCCGTCCGATCCGATTTCGAAATACATCCCCGAATTTACCGCACTCAAGGTCTTCAAAGGAGTCGATGCCGAAGGCGGAATGATTCTTGCCGCTCCCGAGCATCCGCCAACCATGCTGGAATTGATGTCGCACTCCGCGGGCTTCTCTTACGGCTCGGGCCACTCAGTGGTCGACGCGATGTACCAGGACAAAAAGCCGATGCGATCGGCGAACTTGCAGGAGATGATCGACAAGCTCGCCACGATCCCGTTGAACTACGACCCTGGCAAAGGTTGGACTTATAGCATCTCGATGGATATCGAGGGATACCTCGTCGAAAAACTTTCCGGGCAGAAGTTGCCGGATTTCATGCATGAGCACATCTTCGGACCGCTGGAAATGAAGGACGCCGGCTTCTTTGTTCCTGCAGAAAAACGGTCGCGCTTCGCCACGAACTATCACGATGACGGGCAGGGACACCTGGTTCCGGTCTCAACAGAAAACGACCCTAACGGTGACTACGCGACACAGCCCACCCTGCCATCGGGCGGCGGCGGCATGGTTTCAACAGCCGAAGACTATTATCGATTCGCACAAATGCTCGCCAACGGCGGCAAACTCGGAGAGAAACGCATTCTTGCCCCAACCAGCGTCAAGCTCATGACGTCGAATCACCTGCGGGCGAGCATTCTGACCGGAGAGTTCGGGATCGGCCAGCACATCATGCGGCCGGGGTTCGGCTATGGCTTCAATTGCGCCGTCGTCTTCGATCCCCCCGAGGCCGGATTGCCGGATGGCAAGGGAACATTTTTGTGGGACGGAGCAGCCGGAACCTGGTTTTGGGTAGATCCAACCAACGACCTGGTTTTCGTCGCAATGATCCAGCGCATGCTCGGTCACGACAACCACAGTCTCGAATATCGCAGTCACGCGACGGTCTACCAGGCGCTGGTCGATCCCTCGAAGTAGCTACGGCGTTGCGTCATCTTGATTGTGATGTTGTGGGACTGACAATAGCGCGGCTACCCACCCAAGCAGTGGCCCCAGTTGCTTTTGGTCCGGTAAACGCCCCGCCGGTTTACTGAGTTTTGAATCTGGTGGCGGCGGTTGGTCTCGAACTGCGGAGGCTATTCGATCTCACGTTCGCGCTTGCACTGGGCTTCCTGGTCTCGCTGTTCCTGACCGACACATTGGCCCGCGGAACGGGCGACGGCCGCCATCTCCGCAGATGAAGCCCTCCGGCAGTGCTGTAATCGCTTTTAACCCTGCTCTCGCGCACGGGTTTGTGCTTCGTGACTACCCAAGTGCCCGAAGTGGACTTGCCCTACGGCCACATTTACGGCTCTCGCGATTTCCTGATTCCGCCGCCAAGGAACGAGCGCCCGTTGAACAGCGAGCCGAAGTCTCGGTTCTACCAAATCATCATGGCCTGCTAATTCGCATGAACAATCGAGCTCCTGCGGGACGACAGCTGCAACCTGCACTGGCACCTGCTCAGGAACGTCCTGCGGCAATTGCTGCAGCTCTCAATGAACTCGGACATGGTGGAAAAGGTCTATCAACGTAAAACCCATTTCCCTCATTGACCCGGTCACCGGGTTTTGAATTCGCGCCGTCTGCCTTGTATTCCCCCACCCAGTACTGCTCCAACCGCCAACGCAAGGACCAGCGTAAGATGCGGGGCGAACGGCTCTACGTCCGGCACAAACAGCGACTTCACAAGTCCTAAAACAACAATCACGCTACCAAGGGACATTCCGAGCCGTAACCCGCCGCGGCCCGCGATCAGCGCAGCAACCCAGCCTCCCAGCACTCCTGAACCTGCACACACGACCGCAAGCCAAAGTGTCACCGCAACCGAGCCGGATGTATAGCGTTGAATCTCGGCCGGCAACCATTTCAAGGTCGCAACGTAAGCAGCACCGAGCAGAAGGAGGATGACCATATAACCAATCAGGACGGCTGCAATGCTCTTCCACATGGGGTCGACTCCCTTCTATGCGAATTCCCTTACCGAGCCTGTGCATGGATCTACTGCCCACCGGAGTTCGCGGAACAGACGAATGCGGTCATCAGAAGTATTCCTACGGTACTACGTTTCAGGAGGTCGGTAACCGGCAAAACATTTCCATTTCAATCAAATTCGCGTTTGACCGACTGCCAGAATCAGCCAGAATCCTGCGCGATTGAAACGTCATCGCAGTGGAAGTACAATTCCCAGCGCCTGCGACTCAGGCGATGGAGATTTAATGAAAACTGACTACGTTCTGATTGGATCGGTTCTATTGCTCGCGATTGGATTGGGGTTGATTTTCGGACACATGAACGGCAGCGTCCGTTTCAACGCAGCGTTTCCTGTTTCGGCTGCCTCAGTGCAAGTTTCCATCAACACGACAGGTGTTCCGGCAATGGCTGGTGTCCCGCTGACTCTGCTTGGACTCGCACTGCTCATGGCCGCTGTTATCAGCGCGATTGTAAGGGCGTTACCGATCGGGCGACAACCCGCCTCGCCTCAATGAGTGTCAACGTTTACGTCAGTTGAGGAGTTGAGGTTCTGCGCAATAATACAAGCCCAGCGATCATTAGTGAAGACGCTTGCGGTGGGCCTTCTTGGCCTGCGGTGTGCCGCTTTCCTTCCCTTACTTCTTGCGTCGTTGCATGGTTCCTCGCAGGAAACTAACACACCCAGAGGCGTGCGGCAGATTTCGACACTACCTTTGCTGCGGTCCTTGAACCGAGCAAATCTGCATATTTTACGATTCGTTGAGACTTCCGATTTGCACCGTCATCCGCTCGGGGCGCGCGACCAGCAAAAGGCATCTAGCGGTTTTCCTTTTTTGTGACATTGTTCTGAGCGCCTGTATACGTACAGACTAGATGCGATACAGAAGCAAGGAGATCCCGATGTCAGACGATCTGGCTACTTTGGAAACCCAACGCTCCAAGCTCCTCGAGGAGTTCCTCCGCTTAGGGGATCTGCGTCCCGGTTCCATCACCGCCGTAACCCGGCGCTGTGGCAAATCTTCCTGCCACTGTGCCAAACACAACGACCCGGGACATGATCCGCAATTTCGCCTTACTCGGCGGGTCGCGGGCAAGACCGTGACGGAGAGCTTTCCCAACCCTATCGCCCTGCGCAAAGCCCAGGAGGAAGTCGCCGAGTTTCATCGCTTCCAGCAACTTAGCCAGAACCTGGTTGCCCTCAACGAGCAGATCTGTCGACTCCGTCCGGTGACGCAAGAACGCGGGGGCTGGACGGAGCAGGAAAAAAAACGGCTGCTGCGATCCATGAAGAGGTGGCGCGGGAGGTGAACCAACTGCTGGGCCGAGTCTTTGGGCAACGCCGGAAGGATGGCCGGACCGATCTGGAAGCGGTCGAGTCCGCTTTGCGCACCGCTCTCCACCAAGCCGGCGCCGCCGCCTTAACTCAACTGCTGCAATTCCCAGCCCCGGCGAGCGACCAGCGTCAGTTA
>Ga0123355_10019760_pt1 | contig 10734 bp, 10 predicted proteins | sample TergutEmb28metaG_3_FD_89872 | JGI IMG/M metagenome (GOLD analysis project Ga0123355, IMG submission 89872) | Embiratermes neotenicus P1 segment gut microbial communities from Petit-Saut dam, French Guiana - Emb289 P1 | ecosystem: Host-associated > Arthropoda: Insects > Digestive system > Gut ...
GAGGCGTAACCCACGCGATAGGGCGTCCCCTCCCCTTGCAACACCGCCTCAAGCACCCGCACAATCCGGTCGTCTTTCTTCGCCGAAGAGGCGGGGGTATTCTTAATCACCGACACCGTCACACCACAGGTGTCAGCAATCTCCGTGATCTTCGCCAAAACCTCCTCATTGCGCTCTAGGGGCGAGATTCGCACGTCAAAATCCGCCACACACTTGGCCGGTGTCCGCCGGAACCCCTGATCCGTCCCCGCGTGAATGTGGGTCATCCTGCAAGAACTGGGCGGCACACCGTCAATCTCCGCCGCTTCTTGCGGGAAGAGGGCATACAAGGCCTCGGCAAACCCGTACATCTTCCGTATGGCATTGTCCTCAGGTAGGAGTAGCCCCGAGTGTACAACCGTCCCCTCCACTTCACACTGGATCCACATCAGTCCCCTGTGGCCTAGGTTGATCTCCACCTCCGGCCCGTCCGGGCTCGGCTCGGGGATCAACACGCCCAGGGGCCGAATGCCCTCAGCCAAGAGATGTTCCACCACCAGCTTACAGCCAAATAAGCTGTCCGCCCCCGACTCCTCATCGGAGCTCCCGGCGAAGATCACCAGCTTATCTTCCAATAAACCTTCCTCTTTCGCCGCAATAATCGCCAAAATAGAAGCGGCGATCCCCGCCTTCATGTCTGCGATGCCCCGGGCATAGATGCGCCCGTCCCGCTCTGTCATCACAAAGGGATCACTCTCCCAATCGGGCTCTAAGGCCGTCACCACATCTAAATGGCCGTTGAAGAGCAGTACATTCTCACTCTCCAGATTCCCAAAATACGCCACAATACTCTGCCGGTTGGGCTCCGTGCCCACCAACACGATTTTCTCGGCGTAATCCTTGAGATAGTCTTGCAGATAGAGGCAAAGCGCCGTCTCATTGTCATGGATTGTCTTCGTCTCCACAAGTTTTTTTAGCAACGCGTAGGATTCTGGTCTCATGTTAACATCTCCTCCTGGGCAGTCTCATCCGGTAAGAAACAATATTTACTCCAAATCGTCCCCACAGTCACCAGGGCCGCCCCCAGTATCAGTTGCCAAGTGAGCTGTACCCCTAGGGTCAAGCCCACAAACACAGTGGCAATCAGCGGTGTGAGGTTGGAGATCAAAATATTCGCATGTCGGCGTTTACTCGCCATGGCCCGCACCCAGCACAGATTGGCAAAAAAGGATACCGCAATCCCCATATAGACGAGCCCGCCAATAAATGTGGCATTCCAAATAAACCACAGCCGCTCACCAAAGATCAGCCCCAAGATGAGTTGCATCACACCCGTGGTCAGCATCAACAGCCACAGGTGATCATCCTTTGGTGTCTTCACGTATCTCCCCAGGCAATTGGTATACAGGGCCCAGAGCACCGATGAGATGAGTGACAGCAAGCTCACCAGCCAAATATCCCCAAAGGAGTGGATAAAGTCAGACAGGGAAAACCCGTCTGTAAAATTCCCCAAAATCACACCGATGAAGCTCAGGGACACGCTGAAGATAAACCACTTAGCCACCCGTTTTTTATGCAGTGGAATCGTGAGAATCAGGGCCAACAGCGGCCAGATCAACCGAAACAACCCGCTGGTCACCACCTGTTCTCTGGTATAGGCGAGGCCGATGGATAAATTCACAATGGCGGCAAAGGTCACAAAGGACAGACCACAGGTCAGCCAGTAAGTCTTGGGCGTCTCACGCATTCCCTTGAGGCCGAATTTCTTCGCCTTGTAGGCCAGCATCAAGAGACCCCCGGGCAAACTAGTGAGGACACCCCCCATCCATACCCCGGCCTCTTCTGTGAGCCCCCGGGTGAAAGTAGCTCCCATAGCCCAAATGACTACCGCCGCAATGCCCATGAAAAACGCGGAATTTTGCCCCTTGTTCATGGGGTCTCCCGGGCGAGGAAGGCGTCGATCTCGGCGCGTGTTGGCATGGCCACACTAGTACCCAGTTTCTGCACGGATAGGGCCGCTGTGGCATGGGCAAATACCGTTGCCTCCCAGATATCCCGCCCCTCGGCGAGAGCGGCAAGCAGACCGCCGTTAAAGGCGTCTCCCGCGCCGGTGGTGTCTAGTGCCTCCACCTTGAAGCCTGGGACAATCCGCTGATCCGTCCCGTCAGCCACAAAGGCACCCCGCTCACCTAAGGTGATAATCACCCGCTTCACGCCCCGCTCAAAGAAGAAGTCAGCGGCCCGGGCGGCGTCCGCTTCGGTCTCAATGGCAATCCCCGTGAGCCCCTGGGCCTCCGCCTCATTGGGCGTGATCAGATCAACCGCACCATAGAGGGCCTCAGACATGGACTGCACGGGTGCCGGATTGAGCACCACTTGCACCCCCGCCTCTTTCGCCCGGTACATGGCCCGCTCATTGGCGTCAATGTTGATCTCCAACTGTGTGAGCAGGTAGTCGCTCCCACTGATCTCATTCCCTAGGGCGTCCACCTCTGCCGCGGTGATCTGCCCACAGGCGTCCGGCGTCACCACGATGGAATTTTCCCCCGTATTCTCATCCACCAGGATCAGGGCCGTCGCTGAGGCATACTGATCCGTCACAATCATCCGCCCCGAATCCATGCCGATCTTTGCCATATAGTCTAAGGCGTGCTTCCCAAACATGTCATCGCCGATTTTCGTCGCCATGGTCACCTGGCCCCCGGCCAAATGGGCCGCCACCGCCTGGTTAAAACCCTTGCCCCCCGGCCCCATTTGGAAAAAGGAACCCAGCACCGTCTCTCCGGGTGCCGGCAGATGGGGTGCCCGGGCCATCAGATCCACCACGTAGCTGCCAAATACCAATATCTTTCCAGCCATATTCGTTTCCTCCGCATAACCGAAGCCCCGAAGCCGCGAGGGCTTCGGGGCTTACTCGGTTTAAGTTGATTTGTTCTTAGCTAGCGCTATTGATGATCTCAAGTGTGGCCTCAGGTGTGAGAGCCCAAGCAGACGGGACTGTCCGTGTGCCGGCGGCAATCTCAGCAGCTACAGCGTTGACGCGGTCGATGAAGGCCTGGTCGACAACTCTTCTGGTGTTGTCATCCACAACCCAACCAACTGTGCCTTCAGCCATGCCGAGGAACACATGACCGGTCAGGGTCTCACCGGCTACCACTTGCGCGACACGCTCAAAGATGGCGTCTCCAACACGCTTCATGGAAGAGGAGATGATCCACTCATGCTCCGGGCGGCCCTCGTACTGGGCGGCCTGGTCAGAGTCAACGCCGATGACGAAGATGCCGTTCTCAGCGGCGGCTTCGATGGTACCGGCACCGGCACCGCCAGCCACGCTAAAGAGCACGTCGGCATTGCTGTTGTTGATCTGCGCCGTGGCCAGCTCGTAGGCGAGAGGGGCATCTCTAAAGTCGTTGGTGTAGGATACAACAACTTGGATGTCCGGGTTTACATACTGCGCGCCCAGGATATAGCCAATCAGGAAGTCCCAGATAACCGGGGTCGCGTCCATGCCGCCTACAAAGCCGATGATATCGGTCTCTGTAACTTCAGCGGCCAGCATACCCACCAGGAAGGAACCCTCGTTCACGTGGAACATAAAGGAGTGTACGTTGGGCATGTCGGCAATTTCATCGTCAAGGAGGAGGAACTGGATGTCAGGGAATGCGGCCGCCGCAACACGGGCGGGCTCAACCATGGCCCAGGTGCCGACAACAATGATGTCCGGGCCCTGCTCTGCAGCTTCCAGCACAGCACTGCCCCAGTGTGCGTTGTCATTGCCGATCTCACTCCAGGAGGCGTACACATAGTCACCGAGCTCAGCGTTGAGTCTCTGCATACCGTGCATAGCGGAGTCGTTGAAGGAACGGTCGCCGAACTGGGCCGCCAGCAACACAACGTTCAAACGCTCACCGCTGGGTGGGTCTGGATCCGGATCATCGCCGCCGCCGTTAGCGGGCGGGGCCGGTGTAGCAGGTGCGGGGGTGGCAGGGGCCGGGGTATCCGGTGTCGCGCAGGCCACCAGGCCAGCCACTAACACGAGAACCAAGAGAATTGCTAAGATCTTCTTCATTTTTTCATGCTCCTTTCAAAATGTGGGTCTTCTAACTGTATGCAAATTACGCTAATTCCAGCGCAACTTCCATCATTTTGGTGAAGGCCGTCTGGCGCTCCATGGGTGTGGCGATCTCGCCTGTGTGAATCGCGTCGGAGATGGTGACAATGCAAAGCGCATTCTTCCCCGCGTATGCGGCGTTCATGTAGAGGGCGGCGGCTTCCATCTCACCGGCTAACACGCCCATCTTCGTGGCGGCGGCAAACCCGCCGGAGGTGGCGGCGCTGTAGAACACATCGCCGGAGATAATGTTGCCCACATGCACGGGAATGTTCTTCTCCCGGGCGGCACCCACAGCCTTCTCTAAGAGTTCAAAGCTGCAGATTGGGGCAAAGGTACAACCCATCTCAAACTGCTTGTCAAAGTTCGAGTCGTGACAGGCACCCATGCCGATGACCACGTCATAGAGTTTCACGTCTGGGTGCATGGTACCGGCAGAGCCCACACGGATGATGTTCTGCACATCATAGAAGTGGAAGAGTTCATACGAGTAAATACCGATAGATGGCATACCCATGCCCGAACCCATGACAGATACCCGCTTGCCATTATAGGTGCCGGTGTAACCGAGCATCCCGCGTACATTGTTAAACAGGGTGATGTCTTTCAAAAAAGTCTCAGCGATAAACTGGGCCCGGAGGGGATCTCCCGGCATGAGTACGGTTTCGGCGATATCGCCTTTCTTCGCCTCATTGTGGATCGTTGGTGCGCCGTCACGTGACATAGTTGTTCCTCCTATTATAATCGAAACTCAAAAATTACGCAAGTTCTACCGCGATCTCCATCATCTGGGTAAAGGCCGTCTGCCGCTCTTCCGGCGTGGTAACCTCGCCCCCGAAGATGGTGTCAGAGATTGTGAGGATACACAGGGCCTGTTTTCCGGCCCAAGCGGCGTTCATGTAGAGGGCCGCCGCCTCCATCTCAACAGCCAATACACCCAATCTGGCAAGCTGTTCTAAGTCAGAGTGTTCCGCGTAGAAAAGATCCATAGAGGCAATATTCCCCACTTTTACCGGGATCTCCTTCTCCCGCGCCACCTTTACCGCTTGTTCCAGCAGCGCATAGCTACAGATGGGCGTATAGGTCGCCCCCAACTGATACTGCTTATCGTAGTGGTTGTTAAAGCAAGCCCCCATGCCCATGACCACGTCATAGAGCTTTGCGTCGGGGTGCATTCCACCGGCCGTGCCCACACGGATGATACGCTCTACGCCGTAGAAATTGAATAGCTCATAGGAATAGAGCCCCATAGAGGGCATCCCGATACCAGAACCCATGGCGGAGATGCGCTTGCCTTTATACGTACCGGTATAGCCCAGCATCCCGCGCACACTGTTAAATTCTACGGGGTTGTCAAAGAAGGTCTCTGCAATAAACCGCGCGCGCAGGGGATCCCCCGGCATGAGTACGGTCTCGGCGACTTCCCCATTCTGTGCGCTGATGTGGGGCGTCGGGGCGCTCAATCTCATCTGCTATTCCCTCCTAAAACTGGAAATTCGCGTAGATAAACGGGTTCTCAGCCTGCTCCGCCGCGCCCTCTTTCTCACGGGCTATGATCTCCAGCAGCCGCTTTTTATAGCTGCCGTCGTCCGCCTCCGCGTCGTGGGGGATGACTTTACTGCCTTCTAAGAGGAAATGCGCCTCATCCCGGCCTAGGGCTCTCCCGGCGGCGGTGTGCATGTCGAGGGCGTAGTCTGGAATCTCCGGAACCGCCCCCTGTTCAAACTCCTTGATGACGATGTTCTTCAGCTCATCCGTCGAACGCTCTTTCTTCTGTCGACAGAGGTAGCGGATGGCGTGGAAGAAAAACACGGGCTGATCCCCGTCGTTATAGGGGAATTCCTGTCGCATCCGGTTAAGTGTATCGACGAGAATTGGCGCAGAAGGTTCCCCAAATCCGATATCTTCCGCACTGATCACCAAAAGCCGCCGCCAGAGTTTCTCTAAAAACTGCGGACTGGTGATGTACATCTCATAAGCCACCCGTACGGCAATTTCCGCTTCCCCCCGGCGAATGGACTTCTGCAGGGCGGATACCAGGAGATCCCCCGCAATGCCGTTTCTCGAAGTGATTGCCCCCCAGGGGTCGTGGGCCATAAATTCAGCCATATGATTCTTCTCCCTTCCCTTGATTGATCAAACCTAGAATTCAAACTCTTCCTTGTTCTTCTTCTTCTGTACAAAGGAGTAGATGGCGTACAGAATGATGATCATGATAAAGGGTGACGCCCGGAACACAAAGGCAAAGCGCTGACTGACCGTGGCGAAGAAATTATCGATGGCACCAAAGAAGCCGAAGATTAAGGAGGCGAAGAATCCGAGAATGGGATTCGAACCCGCCATGGCGTTGGTGGCAATGGCCAACATACCCCGTCCAGCCGCCTGTCCGGCGTTAAAGAGCGAGAGTATGCCCATAGAGAGAACCATACCGGCAAAGGATGCCATCAGTCCGCTGATAGTCAGTGCGAAAAACTGGATTCTGCCGACCTTGATACCCACCGACTCAGCGGCTTCACGATTCTCACCCACGGCCCGAATCTTGAGCCCCAGGGGTGTCTTGTAGAGCAACACCCACATGCCGATGGCGAACAAAATCGCCACATAGGTGAGGATATTGTGTCCTAAGAGCACATCGTTTAGGAACTGCCCCACACCGGGAATCCAGGAAAAAACCGGCAGATTGACCGAGGGGAATACCGCACTGATCACACGGGAACTGACGCCCCGCTCTCCAAGTATCGTCCACATGGCAAATACCGTTCCGCCGGAGCCAAGCAAGTTGAGGGCAAGGCCCGATATGATGATATGCGCCTTTAAGCGGAGGGCAAACAGGCCCAGCAACCAGCCGAAGATCATACCCATAAACATACCGGCAAACATACCGGCAATTAACCCGACGACTGTGTTACCGCCAACAAAAGCGCTTACCAGAACACCGGTGAGCCCGCAGGCGAGCATCGTACCCTCAATACCGATGTTAAATACACCGCACTGCCAGGCAATATTCGCCGCAAGTGTCGCAAAGACAACCGGTGTGGCAATGCGCAGTATCGAGAACCAGAAGTCTGCCGTCAAGAAAAACTCAAAATAACCCATACTTCTACTCCCCTTCCTTATCTGCCGCGGAACTAGGCACGGTTTCAGATTCCATCTCTTCTAACATTCTCTGCTCCAGGGCAATCTTCTGCTCACGGCGGAGTTTGAGTCCGTACATGAAGCGGTCAGAGGAGACGAGAACCAGCATGATAGCCTGTAAAATCGTGATGAGCTCTAAGTCTACATCTGTGCGGATCGTCATGATCTGACTTCCCGTCCGCAGGTAGGCCAGGAAGAAGGCCGCCAAGGGGATAAAGATCGGCTTTCCGACGGACAGGTTGTTGACCAACAGCCCATCCCAGACGTAGGCGACAGAATCCTGTAGGTTCCACTGGAAGCGCGGGAACATACCCAAGAGATCAATCGTGCCGCCGACACCGGCCAACGCGCCGCCGATGAGCTGCGCCGTAAGCACCACGAGACCAACCTTGATCCCCGAATATTTCGCAAACTGCCGGTTGAGACCGACGATTCTGACCTGGTAGCCGAATTTCGAACGCTCTACCACGAAGTACATAATCACTACAACCGCCAGCATAGCAACAAAACCCCAGTGGAGCGTATAGTGCGTATCCGGGAAGATCCGCCCAATGCGGGCGGCCTCCTGGAAGGGCTGGCTGACGTTACCGGCTCTCGCGTCCAGTATCGTCTCGCGCATGATAAACATGCCCAGGAAGAAAAAGATAAAGTTAAACATGAGGGAGACGACGGTCTCATTCGCCCCCGTATAGCGCCTGAGAAGCGCCGGTACAACGTTGATGAGCGCCCCCACCACCGCCGCTAACAACAACATCAAGGGCAAGAGGACAGCGGCTGGTAAGACCACGCGAATGGCCACAATCGCCACCAGCACAGCACTCATATACAGCGAGCTGTCAGAGGCCAAGTTAAAGAGCCCGGATCGGATGACCAGATTCATGCCCAATGCCGTAAACACGATGGGCACCATCCGCGACAGTACATCCGTAAAGTTTCGCATGTTCGAGACGGGCCCGGCGAATAGGGCGTCAATGGCGCGCATGGGGGTCTCGCTGACAATGAACACCAAGATTACGACAAGCACAAAGGAGATCGCAACGGCGACCAACATGCGTAACACTGGGAAAAAGTCCCATTTCATACGCTTTTTCATTACTTCGCCACCTCCGCGATTCTCTCGGCGTCATCTTCCTTCAAGCCGAGCATATAGAGCCCCAAATCAGACTCAGACGTGTTGGGGACATCTGTCAAATAACCGGTGATGCGACCGCCGTTAAAGACCACGATCCGGTCGGACAGGGCCAGTAGCTCAGGCAAGCTCGCAGAGATGAGCAGGACAGCCTTCATCTCCTCGCGCATGTCCAAGACCTTATGGCGCAGCATTTCCTCCGCGCCCACGTCAATACCCCGGGTCGGATGGTTAACCAAGAGCGCGTCGGCACCCACAGAGAACTCGCGTCCTACAATGGCCTTTTGCATGTTACCGCCGGAGAGGCTCTTCAGGGGCGACTTGAGGCTCTGTGCCTTAACGCTGTATTCTTTGACGATCTTACTCGCGTATTCCGACACTTTTTTCTTATCCATCATGCCCCGCGTGGTCAGTTCGCCAAACACGTTAGAGACCAAGTTGTCTTGCAGGGCCAAACCCGCAATACAGCCGTTGTACATTCTGTCTTCCGGCACGTGAGACAGACCCGCGCGTCTAAAGTCGCCCGAGTTCTTACCAGTCATATCCGCACCGTCGATGTACACCTGTCCCTCGTCCGGCTTCATCAGTCCTGAGATGATGGAGGAGAGTTCACTCTGACCGTTGCCTTCAACACCCGCAACGCCCAAAATCTCACCCTTACGCACGGCGAGAGAGACCCCATCCAACTTGGTGACGCCAAACTTGTCTTTGTAGCGCAGATTCTCCACGCGGAGGGCCACCTCACCGGGTGTCACAGGTTTCTTATTGGCGTGGAAGGTGATATCCCTGCCCACCATGAGGTTTGAAATCTTCATCTCCGTGAGCTCGTCCGCGTCGTAGGTACCCTGGCTCTCACCGTCACGGAGTACCGTGACCCGGTCAGAGATCCGCTTGACCTCATTGAGCTTGTGGGAGATAAAGATAATCGTAATACCCTGTTCCTTGAGCCCGATGAGTTGCTCAAAGAGCTGATCTGTCTCCTGGGGTGTCAAAACCGCAGTGGGCTCATCAAGGATAAGTACCCGGGCACCGCGATAGAGGGCCTTTAGAATCTCCAGCTTCTGCTTCATGCTGACGCCGATGTCACGGACACGCTTTTCAGCGTCGATCTCGAAGCCGTACTTGGCGGCGATCTCATTGGTCGCCTTGACACAGGCGGACACATCGGTGAAGAATCCAAGGCGCCGCTCTTCCACGCCCAAGAGCAAATTCTCCGCCACAGTAAAGGAGGGGATCAACATAAAGTGCTGGTGCACCATCCCCAGCCCTAAGGCGATTGGCTCGGCAGTGGAGGTAAACTCCTGTTTTTCCCCGCGGAAATAGATCTCACCGCTGGTGACCGACTCAATGCCAAAGAGCATCTTCATGAGGGTTGTTTTTCCCGCACCGTTTTCCCCAACCAGCGCGTGAATCTCCCCCTCTTGGACAGCAAAATTGATATTATGGTTCGCAATTGTGCCGCCCGGGTAGATCTTCGTGATGTTTTTGACCTCCAGGATATTCGAGGCAGTGTTCTGAGACTGCTCCATCCCCAGCGCTCCTTCCTTCTACGGGCCTCCGCCCGTTTAGTCGATTAGAAATTCTGGCCCAAACCCCAAGGGGTAAAGCTCTGAAATCGAATGGACATAGTACTCATCTAAGGATTTTGCGATAATCACAGTGATGTCTTTTCCAAACTCATAAATAAGCTGCCGGCAGACACCGCAGGGCCCGGCATAACCGGCAACCTGTGGCCCCTCCGTCTCATCCCTGTGTCCGCCGCACACCGCGATAGCCGCGATATTGCGATCCCCCTCAGAGACCGACTTTAAAATCGCGGTTCGCTCGGCACAGGTCGTTGGCGTGTAAGAGACGGATTCGATATTGCAGCCCGTGTGAATCTTACCGTCTGTCGTGAGCAGCGCCGCGCCCACCAGGAAGTTAGAATAAGGCACATAGGCCTTTTCCCTGGCCTGGAATGCACGCTCAATCAGTTCGCGAATCTTGTCCTTGCCAAGTTCCATACGAAACAGCCCTCCCATGTTATACTTAAATTTTATTCCCCATATAAACTTTCTTTGTATTATATCAATGATCTCTGCATCATATCAAAGAAAGGTCGAATCGTCAATTCTTTTTCTTAGCAAATCACATCTGCGGCGATGGAACTGCCGGCAATGGAAGTTTCCAGCCCAAACAGCGTCGCGATGGTTTTGCCCACATCGGCAAAACTGTCCCTGGTACCCAGGTTGACCCCCGCCTTTACCCCAGGCCCATAGACCAGAAGCGGCACATACTCCCGGGTGTGATCTGTCCCCGGCGGCGTGGGGTCACAGCCGTGGTCGGCGGTAATCATCAAGAGATCCCCCGCGCCAAACTTCGGCAGCATCCGCCCCAGCCA
>Ga0123355_10019761_pt1 | contig 10733 bp, 5 predicted proteins | sample TergutEmb28metaG_3_FD_89872 | JGI IMG/M metagenome (GOLD analysis project Ga0123355, IMG submission 89872) | Embiratermes neotenicus P1 segment gut microbial communities from Petit-Saut dam, French Guiana - Emb289 P1 | ecosystem: Host-associated > Arthropoda: Insects > Digestive system > Gut ...
AAAAAAAAAAAAAAAAAAAAAAAAAAAAAAAAAAAAAAAAAAAAAACTATTCTTAGGTAGAAAAATACTGGAGGAGCATTATCCCCCGCCCCTCACGCCGCCAAGTTACGCCAATGATTGTAACTGAAATAAGTCAACTCGTTAGTTCAGCTGATCAAGGTGACCCACATTAACAAACTGTGTGAATATATACAAACATGTCAATTGGTAAAATTTTCTTATGAAATCCTGTACACATATACCTACAAATATGACTGAGAATATACCACCCTTCCCATTAGTAGTCGTGATAATTCATGAAATTTAAGAAGGGAAGTGGGTTTAATGTGGCAGAGAATGGTTTTCACAAACAATAACTACTATTACTACTCAAATACGTCGTTACAATACACCTACCTGTCTAGGACATCCAATTTTACTCAATTCCCAAAACAAAGAAATTGTAGGCGCATTCATACAACTTCTTCAACAGCATCTTTTAAAAATTCACAACAGTATCACTGACATATGTCGCACTAACACCAGCCTGAGAAGGTGTATTAATTTTGTCTTCAGTTCTCCCATCGCTACTCTAAACCGGCCTGTATAATCATTATTACAGTTTCTTCTTCCGCGAGTTTTATTCCTGTGCGAATTTTCTACTGACACACTACACATACCACACGTTGATCTCCAAAATTATGACATGACAGAACCTTTCTAACACCATTAAAAAAACCAATAAAAATTTGAAGCTCAAAATATTTTGTAAATATGAGAAGATACTGGCTCATGGTTATTAGCACTTACAGGTAAATCACAACAAAACTGTCACACAGCAATCGAATTTATTCTTCCGCCATTGTACCCTGCATTGCTACCAACACGAAGTACCTATAGGGGTGCCAACTACTAGAAACGAATAAACGCCTATGCTGGTGTACTATGGTTTTTTCAACCACGCGGATGAAATTAAGTATTTTTTACTAATTCACGTGTGCTGAGAACGTAAATGACGAGTAAAATATCATTAAACATATAGCTTCTGCTCTATCGCATGTTTCCACTATCCAGATGGCACTAGTGTCACTCTTGCCCTTTCCTTTTAAAACCGTGGTGCCAGACACACTGATCCCCATTCGGACCCCACAGAAACGGAATTTTGAATGGCAAGCAAGACACCAAGCAGAAAAACCACATATTTCTTGCTGGAAAAATGGCGAGAACATAGTATGGTATGCACAAATTAACATTTGAATAATATATTAAATATAATTGTAATTTCTTCATATTTTACACCCCTTCAAATACCTTGCAAAAAGGAAATACTTTTAAAAAGTCAAGTTCCTTTATATTTTGGTTACTTTCAATTTTATGGGATTTCACATTGCAAAATGTATTAGCAGTTTACCAGAAACTCTCACCATTCATATTACAAGTGTGATGGCACAATTCGAATAATAGGGAAATACATAATTTTTTACAATGTTATGGTCATTTTTAAAAAAATGTGATGTAATGAAAATTTTTTAATTACAAAGTTCGGACAGCATTTCAATGACACATGCAAAACATTCATTTTAATTGACGTTGCCAAAACTTTGATAACTAATGTAATTCTTTTGAACTACAATGATACGTCATTCTCACAAGTGGTTAAAACTGAATTGTACAAATTTATTTCATGTTTATGGATGTTTGCATTTGCTGCATGCCACTGCAAGCTTTCAGCAGATTTAACCTACTGATATATTGCCCTTATCTATATGACCAGAACAGGCAAATAGCTGAGAGAAGAGCTTAAAACATCATACAACCACAACATGAAGCACCAGTAATTTCCCCACCCCCTATATGCAAACAACGACATGTTAAGGCCATATACAACTGATGTATCATACTGTGCCCTCATATAAGGTGACCATTCATCCTGGATTTATGGGGACAGTCCCCGAAATAAAAGTTAACGGACTAGTTTTGTCCTCTTTTTCCATTACTTTTACAATTTTATTCCACCTTCATGATAATATTCATTAGAATGGAGAATCTCTTGGATCTTGTTAGCAACTTTCCCCAAGAGGTGATGACAACAGTGCTGTGCATGGAGCAGTAAACAGTGAAGATGCATGTAAAATATGAAAAACTTGACTGTAATGTGAGCATCAATTTGTCCCCATAAATGCCAATGACAAATTGGTCACTTTCCCTCATGCCATGACAAGACACAAAAATAGAGAAGAAAGAACCTGAAATATGTTGCCACAACATGTAACAGAAAAACAAAATGGCCCCTTCCTAGACCATAAGAAGGATGGTAACACCAACAATGTGAATCATGGTTTCAGAACAGTAATTTGACAGTTGCAGATTCGTCTTGCCATCTGTCATATTGGCCACAGAAGACAATCAAAATCTTTCATGTAGAACTGAACTTCCCTCTTCAAATCTGTAGAGTTTGAAGGTTCTGCAGAGACATCTACATAGCAAGGACACTGGCCAGTGTGGAAGGGCAGGATCTAGAGAACAGATAAAAGTTTTTCCTTGCTTCTGTTGACTCTTGATGGTTCTCATTATAACGTGACAGCCCATCTGCCTCTGACCATCTCAGAGTAAACCACTTAAACAGTTACACAGGACAGAAGCCAACAGTAATATCACTGAGGGATTTTCTAAACATGATGAGAGAACACTACAGGAGTTCTCAAAACATTGAAGGTGTTGCTGACACAACAGTTTGGACTCAGCAGAAAAGAATTTGGAGACGATTTGGAACCTGATTAATTTTGTGGAACTCTAACCTGCACTGCAATTGTTACTTTCTTAGCATTTTTTAATCTTGTAATTCTGACAACATGATAGATACACTAAACACATGTAAATATTCCATCCTCTGTGTGATTAGGATATTGGCAAAGCAATGGGAAATCATTAAAATATGGGCAGGACTCTTCTTACATGTCTTTATCTGGCATGACTTTGCTGTAACACAACTTGAAGATGTACTTTTTTTTTTTTTAATTTACATGATTGTGTTCAATTTAATGCAATTAGGCACTGATGACATGTGATAATTTTTGGTTTAAGGTGATTTGACATGAACGAAATGTGTGTTGGAAGCTAGCAGAAAGTGACATCACTGTCACACCATCGGTCATGTGTAGGGATTACCTACATTGGTGATGTAAGCATGCGGCACATGCAATTCCCCCTTCATAATCATTGGCTTTTGGTATGAAAATGAGTGAGAAATGTAAACCTACATCACCTAGTGCAATGCAAGTGAAAAACTGGCGAAAGACAATCAATATAGACGAGAAATTAGACATAATAAGCAAACTTGCAGAAGGTGAACATATTTTTTGACATATGTTGTAATGTTTGGTGTGCTCATATTAGCGTACGTACAATTTGTGATAATGCTGATAGAATATCAAAGAGTGCTAAGTCAGGAACTAAGGTGTTTGTGTAGTGAGACTGCCACTTTCCTATCTGAAGCAGTAGTAAAAAATATGGATGTGAGTCTCTTACATTTTCATTGTATTAGAAAAAAAAAATACACATATATATATATATATATATGTTGTATAGAAATGTATATATACTTTCTATACAGTAGATATATACTCTATAGGTCTGTAAGTCCACTAGTGGTATAATGTTGTAGCCAAACATTTTTAATATATTTGTTTCTTAGCATTGCTGGCGTCAGTTACGGACGGTTCATGGGTATGCATTGTAGGTTAATCTGTCACTCTATATTCAGGATCGTTGGTGATAGGTAGGAGGGGAGAGATTTAAACGATGAAACGGTTAGGAGCTGATAACAGACGCTAGCAGTCCAGTACAGAAGTCAGTTGCATACGAGTGTGGTGTAGGTGGGAGTACAAGTGACTGTGTTATCTTAAGTTGTTTAACTTGATACAGCATGACTTTTTTTATTTATCAACAATAAATTGAGTAAATAAAACAACAAGTAAAAAGAAATAATTAAAATTATATGTGATCCAGTGAACCACACCCATTTCCCGAAAGAGGATCTCCTACCAGAATGAGCACGTGGGGACAACAAAGTTACAAAGGGTGATCATGTAGAGTGTATGACTATACCCATTATTGTTTTAAATGGAATTTTTATTTTTGATTTGCACAGTGATTTTAAGAACATATACCTATCATAAAATTAGATCTGCCTGTAAAGGAAATGTTTTAAACTCCATTTAAAATAAGGAAGAATGAAAGACAAAAAAACTAAGCAGAGTCCAAGATTTATGGTACTGCAGCTTGCAGCACATTTTCTGTAAAAATAGGTAACACAGTTAATCAGGGGTAATGTTCTATTCATGTACTCGACTGCTCTAAACTTGGAAGTCAGACACACTTTCAAATCAGTCACAATTAGGGTATTTACATTTGCAGCTCTGTGGTGTAATATGATATCACACAGTAAGAAAGAGGACAAGTCTGACAACATGCAGTAAATAGAAGGAATAAACTACAAAAAATGTAAATCTGACATGGTTGGAAATAACATGGCTGAAAATGGATGAAGACTGTTTGTACATATCTAAATAAAACAATGTCAGAAAGTTTATTTTATACTTATTAAGGTAGGTATGCTACCTCCAATGGACTGAATAAACAAAAAGCTTAATTACACACAACTTTGAAATGTTTTATGTTGTCACAATTTTTTCAGGTGGTACATGTTTCAATTTCCACATCCATATTTCAGGTATATATCCTAACATAAAAAATAAAAAACACAACATAATAACAAGTGTTCAGATTTGCAGGTACCAATATTATTAAACACAGTGTACATGGGACATTTAAATTAATTGGCATGGTGGGCAAGATACAACGAATTTAAATGGTATGGTCCAACTTTATACAAAGATGGGATGTTAATTATGCATCTTTTCTAATGAAGACTGACCATAATTCTGTTTACTTTTGAAGGATATAGGGTACTACACATGCTGGGAAATGTATTCGGAAATCAAGGGCATTGTATCCACATTTCTGAACACAGTTAGTTTGTCTGTAGCAGTTACTGCCACTAAATATACAAGCCATGCTACTAAATTAAAATACATGGAATAACCCTCTACCACATCTAATGTAGTAAACAGAAAAAAAATGTGTGCTACCGCGCTTTACATAGAGCTGTGGTCTGAGAAAATTTATGAAACATCAAATTTCAACAAGTGACAAAAGGTTACAGAATGTGAAGGCAACATAACATAAAAAAAAACTCCCTGAAGTAGAAAGAAATGTCACATTACTGAACACCAATGGTACTGAGATTATGCTCAATGATTATAGTATGGACACTTTCAAATACGGTTTTGATGTTCCTTGTATCTGTAGCAACAGTAAAGTGGAAGAAGCACTTTCTGTTTTCTGTATCTGCAGACTGCACTACTAATCCTGGCAGTACGCTAGACTTGCGATCTTCTGGACTTCCCCTCTTCTTTTTTGTTGCATTCTAGACATCAAACAGGTCTCAAATTGAAAAATAATTATTTCAAGCATAATATATGAAGAACTTAAATATATATCAGGTACAGGCAAAACTACTCTGCAGATTACTACATTCTGGCATGTGACACCATGTCATCCAATAGACTATAGCCTTAATACACATTGCTGTGAAAACTTCAAATTTCATATCTGCTGATGATCCACAATAGATGTGGGCTGGATGAACAGAGGTTCATTCCCATGATGAGCATCTGGACCTTCCCTTTCCTATATCCAAAATGATGCTGCAATCACCCAACCTCCTGCCAAATGAGTACTAAGAGACACTTTTCATTCAGGCTGAAGAAGCTGCAGTGTTGATTACCATTCAATTCCAACCACTGCTCAAGAATGTGTAAATGCCCCTACACACCTTCACATGTTGTGCTTAAGCGCAAGAGTAACTTTACTTCTAACTTGTACTACGTTTTATTAATGAGCATAATTAATCACAGTAGCTGTAACATTTATCCTGGTTGATGTGTTGGTCACATTCCTAAACTGACGGTCAGTTCTTAAATCCCAATTAAATTATACATAATAACACCATATGAACTTATCTAACCCAATAATATATTTCATATTATGAAACATATGAACTTAATGTAAATAGGTAATTCAATGTAACTTATACAATATAATGTAATATTTACTTATTTAACTTATATTATATTCTACATTATAGTACCAATTATACAAGTAATTTTCTATGACATTCTTTCCTCTACAAAGCATCTATATTTCTTATATATTTTTTTATATATGTATTTACTTATGTGTTATTATTGTTGTATAAGCTTACAACATATTCTATATACCAAATATTTTTTTACCTAACAGGATCGGTGGAACTGTAAATGAACAATAAACAATAAATAGTCTCTTCTTTTTTGGTCTAATTTACTTACATCAAAAAGACTGCGAATGAAATGTTGTGTCCTTATATATTCATCAGAACCATCTCCATCTAATGTAAACACAGAAACATAAATTAAAAAAAAAAAATGCACATGTAAAATCATATAAAATTAAACCACTAAATAAATGTTTGTAGAATTACCAGACCTTTAATTTCCACACATGCAAATATACAAAATGCATAAGAATTGTACTGTTCAGTTTCATAGTGTACCACTTTTCATATACCTCAACATCAAATCCTGTTATAAAACTGCAAATATATCTGCAACCAAGATAAAGTTTCCATTTTATGCAGTACTGATTCAAAAGTAGTCATAATTGCAGTACAAGGTAGTAATTAAAGTTAAAAATGCACCAGTTGAACATTTCTGTGCAGTACGGTGTCACTGCCATTGACAACCACTGTCAACACCAGAATGACATGAACATCAAGAGTAGTATCACAATCTGGAGTAAACAATCCAGATTAGCACTGAAATACACTCACCTTTGCTGCTCATCTGGTATTTTTTATACTCCGGGAAGTAGGAAGCAATGCTCTTGCCACTCTCAATTTTCTCTTTGAGCACATCTTGCTTGTTTAGAAATACGATCACGCCAGCATCTTGTAAGAATCTGACAAAACAAAAATTATTTCTCTTTCAACTAACTATAAAAAAGCAATGTTTACACCCACATCTCATGTCACTTAAATAGGCACTCCATGAATAAAACCCCAATTCTTATTATTATACCATCTGGTGGATTGTTCCTACCTGGGCCCTTGTGAACTCTGTATTAACTCTTTGGGTTTCACAAAGGTGGAAAGTTTTGTGACTGGATGAGCATCAAAAGAAGGATTATATTTCACTGAGTTAGTGGGTTCAACTGCAAGAGAAGTTAACATCAAACAAAATAGATCTGCGGACATGAATGGTGAGAATGGAAATATATGGAAGGAGGTAGTAATGGACTAAGGTATTGGAAAGTACTGTGCTGGATGTGAGAATTGGGGTTCTCATATAGTAACTTTAAATGCATTCAAAACTGTACAGTGCACTGAGATCTAGCAGCATGTGAAGAATTATGGGTCTGTGCAGTGCACTGAAGTTAGCATTCAAATATGGAAAATATGACTTCTGAATGATATACATTGGAAAGATCTTCATAACAGTTTTGTATCTTCTGTATGTATTCACATTCACATTCACATTTATTCATGTTCAAGAGATCCACAGTAGGCACCCAGTGGGCCATGAGATATAGAACAGGTCAAAATTATATATAGCTATAAATGATTAATACATAGTTTGACAGTTGAGTTACTACAATTGTTTAAACCTATGATACATAAAATACATAAAACACCTAAAATATAGCACAACAGTGTACATGACTGTGATATATATGGTATTCTCCTAGACTTGTTCTCACCTGCTATGCCACATATCCTGAAACAGAGTCACAGACTCACGTAACCTGTTGACACTTGTCTCTTCTCTCAGAGTTTGGTCAAAGTCACTTGCAGCTGCTATGAAGAGGATAGCCTCGATACCTTCAAACACCTGGAACAGAGACACAACAGGCTTTCCACAAATGCAATCGTCAATGCCAGCTAGAATTATCCACTTGCCAATCCCAGGACTTCCTTCCCAAGTTCATCTTAAGATACACAATTAATGCGTATGACTTGCACTGTTACCATTTGTTTGCTTCTTTGTACAGTTGGAAAAAATGTGCAACATCATTAAATGGCAGTTGTTTTAATGACAGTGCTGCAAATACTGCAAGAAATTGTGCAAGAAGTCAGTGTAACAGAAACATGAAGCTGATGTCTGCTGTGGGACAAGAGTAGGGTGACCCAATTTTTAATTACAATTAATTTCTGCTGTACATTTATTCATACTGTGACCATTAATTGGCAGTCATCTCTACATTTTATGCAAGAATGTCAATAAACCTGCTTAATGAATTAGGGTTTATTAAATGTGATGAAGTTTAGAAAAAGCTGACCTTCTTTTAACTGAAGGGGGATGAGTTTGGTAAATTTTATGTCACCTCTGGGGCAACATTCAGGCTTGCACTAGCCCTACATTTAGATACATCAAACCCTCCCTGAGAAAACTCATGGTGTAGTGAAACATGTGAAATATTCTATCAGTAAATGTACAAATCCTTTCTCTAATAAGTGAGCTGTACATTCTAGAACTATAATTCTATGCAGTGTCATTTTTAATAACATTTTGTCAATCACAATTTCACACAACCACAATTATATCAGTACATCTCATCATATTATACCACCAATGGGAATGGGCTACTGAAAGCCATGCATGATTTAACAGTAGTCTTTAAGGGTAGTGAAACTATCTGTCAAAATCAGTAGTGACAGTAAGAGTGGATCATTACCGTCAGCCATTTACGCCGCTCACCCCTCTGACCACCAACATCAAACATCCAGAAGTCCATAAAATTCCCACCGTACTTCTTTGGTACTTTCATCTTGAATTCTATCTTCTGAATTCCAGTAGTTTTCTTACGGCAATGGAGAATGTCCTGGAATAAAATAACATCACTTGTTACTGGTGTAAATTCATCGTGTTAACCACACACACATGCCAAGTTCAAATGATTTTTCAGTCAACACCATCAAGCTAAACACTTCGCATGATTACAGTGTTCCGTCATTGAAAAATGTAGTCTTTTGATATGTTACACTGTGTCAAGTGATAAATGGTTACTGACATTTTGAAAGCAGCACAGTGCCTTCAGAACATTGGTAACCATTTATCAGTCAACACGGTGTAACACCCCACAAGTTGTGAATCTTTATCAACACCACAGTGAGAACCTCAAGCTGTTAATTTATTCACATACCTGATCAGAAGGTGTATAATCTGGATTCCTAACCTCCTTTATTCTGTCCAGGAAACTGAAAGATAAAATACACAGAAACACTGCAGCAGTATTGTGCTTGTTACCATAATACACATGCCATTCTCCTTATATGAACAACTGTACAAACATATAATACTAAAAGTCCCACAACTCATGAAGCAGCTCTGCATACACATCAATGAATTTTATAACTTCTACACATTTCATGGGCAAAATTTTAATCTGTGTTTTATATATGCTTAGCTGATGCAAAGAATCTCTGAACATGATCTAAGAAAGATCAAAACATGTTGGAGTTTTGATGGTCATATGTGAAAATATTTATAAGTTTAACATTTGGTGAATTTGTTGGAATTAATTATTGCATTACATGGAAATATCTTTGTTACAATCAGTTTGAAAGAGTAAAGGGTAATGAGAATAAGTAACAAGATGGAATAGATATTTCCTAAATTTTTTATATTTAACATGATACACATTTGGAAAAAGGTATCTTCATAAGGCACAACTTAAAATATCCTATAGTCCATTCAAATTTCTACCTACATCTGAGCAACATGCAAGTCTAAGAACATTGAAGACACAAGACCTTGAAATCACATGACATAGCCCTGCATCTCTGTAACTGAATATGGAAAATTATTTTTCTCATGAAAATTTTTAAAGATCAATCTTTGGCAATTTCAATGCAATAAAATAGAGAATGTTTTATTAACTACTTCCTTCTGTAAATAAATGGAAGGGCCACACGAAATACCATGCTCTTTGAGTGTAAGTATTGTTATTACTTTAATTTCTGACCTTTCTACACTTCATAACCTACCCGTGGTCATACACGTTCCAACATACTAACATCATTTTCAGTCATCTGTGAGCTTCTGCCACTGAAGATGGTGCTAGTAAAAGTGTCAAAATGCATATGGCTGCAGGAAGGTTATACAGTATAGAGAGGTGGCTGAAAAATCCAGTAAAATTATATGCTTCAAAGGCAATGCTATATGTAGAATAAGTATTTTTGTTCTTAATATCTTCCATCTTACTTACAATTCAGGAACTGCCAAGCAAGACAGTAAGCACAGTAAAGTCGATCCTGTGCCAACCATAGTGATTATGGGTGAATACAGGTATAATTCCACCTATGCTTTACCTCAGCACTAGATGGAGGTAAGCAGTCAGCTTCACATCCCAGGTGCCATACCCTTTGGAAAGAGCCACCAGTACCCACTGAATATGAGGTTGTGTGGGCCCCAGACCCAGTCCCTACTATTCCAAGTATACTCTCCCTTCTCCTTATGAGAACAGTAAAAGTGAGGCGGTGGAGGGGGGGGGGGGGGGGATAAAGAATAATAATAAAAATGGTGAAAAATAGAAAAAACCCAACAAAACCCCCCCCTTTTCCTCTACCAAAAACGGTACAATTATTTATTCTTGGG
>Ga0123355_10019762_pt1 | contig 10733 bp, 6 predicted proteins | sample TergutEmb28metaG_3_FD_89872 | JGI IMG/M metagenome (GOLD analysis project Ga0123355, IMG submission 89872) | Embiratermes neotenicus P1 segment gut microbial communities from Petit-Saut dam, French Guiana - Emb289 P1 | ecosystem: Host-associated > Arthropoda: Insects > Digestive system > Gut ...
AGGAGTGAAAACCCATTACCCGCTCTTTTTATTTTATTTACAAAGGTTGAACCCCCCCCCCCCCCCAAAAAAAACGTCATAATTGTGTCCGTCTCCCTGTATGAACAGCCATGACCTATTAATCGTAAAATCTGTGTCCAATTAAATTCTAACACTTTTCTAAACGTGAGGTAGCGGTAATTAATTGGAAGCAACGGAACTGCGTTCGTGTGACTAAATTGACTGCAGATATGACTCATTGCAATTGGTGGATCAATCTGCGATCGAATTATTGTTGAGCAATTGTGTGATTGGTGTGGATTGCAGCAGGCAATAGGCTGTTCTTTTCAGAATCAGTGCGTCAAACCTCTTAGATCTTTCACGGTTACAAGGTCTCTCCAACACCAGGATAAATCTGACTTCTGTAAATTATTTCTTATTGAGCCCACATTTGTAAATAATTTTGCCACAGTTGGAATGAATATTGAAGTCCCCAAACAACAGACTCTTTTATAAGTTCCGTATTGACCACAAACTTTCATCTGCGAGGAATCGATATATATATATACTCTGGATGGGTTTATTGTGAAAAGTGTCCCTCTGCTGTTTAAGATGCGTTCCTTAATTGTGTTGTTCTGTCCTTAATTATATTGTTCAATGTATTGTTGTGTGTGAATGTGTACTGACCTACTCCTACCGGGTGTCAACCAAATAGCAGTTAACAAACATAGTTATGTATTCACGCTCGGTCGTTGCTGCAGACAACACAAGAAAGAAGTGAACCCAGCGGTCTTCACTTTCCCGAGTAATAAGAAACACAAGGTAATACTGGGTAATGGACACACCATGTGGGTTCTTGTAATATTGAGGTAATAGATACATACACACAGCGGTACCTGTTTCAGTAAGGCAGACTTTTTTAAAGATACATCCATTAGGTAAATACTTTTGTTAATAAAATTAACCTGTAATGGCAGATACAAAAATTTCTTCCTCAGATGTCCATGACTCCAATCTGCTGCAATGTTAAGTGTTCAAAATGTTGTGCATTGTAGCGAAATTCTTAACATTGTAATTATTAACCAAGAAACACTTTGGAATGTTAGATTGGTGGGAACCAGAAGAATGTTTGGAGGTTTTCAGGAGTTCTGTAATTTTGAAAATGTTTAAAACAGAGGTGAGGAAGAAATTAAATATTTGTTTGGTACTTACAAAAACATTCGATTGAAAAAAGCCGTGTTTTAACGCATCTTAGTTGAATTCAAAATGACAGACTGTGATAATTACGTCTTGAGTGTACGAGGAAGTAATATTCTGTCCGAATATGACAGCGATGTTGGAATACAGATAATTGGAAACGTTGGAGGTGTTTTGTGACTTTAGAGCTTACGGAGTGTGAATGAATTTTGACAATAACACAGTACACAATAACACAGTACAAAATTACACAGTACACAATAACACAGTACACAATAACACAGTACACAATAACACAGTACACAATAACACAGTACACAATAACACAGTACACAATAACACAGTACACAATAACACTGTACACAATAACACAGTACACAATAACACAGTACACAATAACAAAGTACACAACAACACAGTACACAATAACACAGTACACAATAACACAGTACACAATAACACAGTACTCAATAACACAGTACACAATAACACAGTACACAATAACACAGTACACAATAACACAATAAATAATAACACAGTACACAATAACACAGTACACAATAACACAGTACCCAATAACACAGTACACAATAACACAATAAACAAAAACACAGTAAACAATAACACAGTAAACAATAACACGGTACACAATAACACAGTATTCAATAACACAGTACACAATAACACAGTACACAATAACACAGTACACAATAACACAGTACACAATAACACAATAAATAATAACACAGTACACAATAACAGTACACAATAACACAGTACCCAATAACACAGTACACAATAACACAGAATACAATAACACAGTACACAATAACACAATAAACAATAACACAGTACACAATAACACAGTACACAATAACACAGTACACAACAACACAGTACACAATAACACAGTACACAATAACACAATAAACAAAAACACAGTACACAATAACACAGTACACAATAACACAGTACACAATAACACAGTACACAATAACACAATAAACAATAACACAGTACACAATAACACAGTACACAATAACACAGTACACATCAACACAGTACACAATATCACAATACACAATAACACAATAAACAATAACACAGTACACAATAACACAGTACACAATGACACAGTACACAATAACACAGTACACAAAAACACAGTACACAATAACACAGTACACAATAACAAAGTACACAACAACACAGTACACAATAACACAGTACACAATAACACAGTACACAATAACACTGTACACAATAACACAGTACACAATAACACAGTACACAATAACACAATAAACAATAACACAGTACACAATAACACAGTACACAATAACACCATACACAATAACACAGTACACAATAACACAATAAACAATAACACAGTACACAATAACACAGTACACAATAACACAGTACACAATAAAGATGAACTGTGAAAGTACTGCAATAAAAATGGTCGAGATTAAGTTTAATGTGTTCTACATTTATTTTATGTAAGTAGCATAGCTTCGAATAACAAAGAGAAGAAGAAAAGCGCAACATATTTAGACAATATGAAGATAAAGGGGAATAAGGAATATATGAATTAAAGGGCTATAAGTGAACAGAATATTATGGCTAAAACCGCCGGCCTACAAGGAAAATTGATCAAATAAACGAACGAGTAAATTAGACAAAATGTATTACAAACCTGAATTTAGTTTTTTCTAGCACGTACGATTTTTGAGATGAGGTCGGGAGTAATTAAGCAGATGAAAGTAATATCTAAAGTCACATTTTCACAAGCAATGACACAAAGTTGTGAATATTCCTCTGATTTCTCCGACGAAACCCCATCCAACGTTTCTCTTCCTATTTCAGTTTCACACGTCAAATCTGTATTTTCACTAAGACAATTCAGTATTGTATTATAATAAAGCTTGACATACTTCTCAGGCTGCAAGTCCTTAAGGCCACCTTCCAAGTAACTGTGACACTTACGAGTTACTGTAACATATTCTTCAGAATTGCCAATTTTAATGCCGTATTTGAAAGCCCCAGTTTCTTTCTTAGGACCGAAATGAAACACTCCAAAGTTAAAGGCGTCGCCCTTTTTTTCCCAAGACAAATAAAATAATTCCGCCAAAATGAGTACCGCTTGATTGTAACGCTTTCCTCTGGAAAGATCCAGCAGTTTCACATTGAAATGTCCTTGCACTTCAGCGGTCTCACTGCTGTGTTTATCCTTTATACGAACCGGTATGTCTGACAGAGTACCAGTCCAGGCGCAGTCGCCGCCAGATAGTTTTCTAAACGGACACTCTCTGCTCTGAAACAAACAGTCGGTTAGGTGACTGCTCTTGCCATTCGCTGAGAAGGTCTCACCACAGCCAGCTTCCCGGTTCTTGCACGGATATACGGCGGTAGCTGCAAGCTTCTCCAAGGAAATATTCCGGACATCAACAGACTTTCCTCTACAAGGACAGTTTGAAAGACGTCCTTTGCAGTCTTCACACATGCTGTGTCCGTTTTCACACATTTTGTTTGGAGATGACATGTAATCCAAACAGACCAGACACTCCAGTCCCTTTAAGAGATCCCAATACAGTTGCTTGCCGGACATTTTCTGCGTTGTGCTTTGAATCTCGGTTGCCGTAACTCATCATCAGAAACAAAACAGAACTAATTAATTGCGGACATATAAATACACAAACGTGTTAAGACGCGTTAAATATATGGATGATTAATATATTGAATTTAGACCGACACTTGAAGACGCTAAATTAACGGTAAAGTTTATTGTCACGTTATAACAGACAGAACAGACATCCGTCTATACTCGGACAAAAAATTATTTAAATTTTTTGTTTTATAATTACCAATGGAAAACTCTTTCTTGTATTTAAGTATATATATCAGCTTAACAAATTTTAGAAGCCTCGTCACAGAAGACAGAAAAGCATGCGAAGACCCAATGAATTATGCTCAGAATGCTTCGACTTACTCAAAAATAACCGTGGGATATAAAAATAATCAAACATGCAATTAATTGGTGTTCTTTTATGTGGTATTTCAGTATTGTAATCACGCCACATTTTGTGCGAACCAGGAAACAATTTAAACCAAACGTTTCCAGCAATAAAACTCCACATTAAGAAATTTAACCCTACTGGTACCAACACGCTACAGGTCCCTATATGTCAGTTTATATTTCACAAGGAATTTTATACTGATTAAAAATTTTGGAACAGCCTACAAGTTAGTAAACCAACGACGATAGAATCAGCTGTGTTCTTTTGTTGCAAGAATCACATCTGACGTCACTCCGATTCGGCTAGTTCGCTTATGCTAATTAGAACTATAACTTTGTAAGTATTTTATTGAGAAGGGATTCTAATGATATGCATTTTTAAGGGAAAGTTTCCCACCATTTGGTTTAATTACAGTGTAGCTGTGAGATATTAAGGAAGTGGCAGCAAAGTATGGACGCGAAGTGATTACACTGTCTGAGTTACGTTCATACATCAATATGAAAGTGTGTAGGTTCAAATTTCGAAAAAGGCTATGAAGGGAAAACTATTATTATGATACATTATTTACGCGACTGTTCCTGTGCCAAATAAGAACGCTTAGGATCTCTGTAAGTAAGATTTGTTCACCGACTGATAGCGAAAATCGGAACACATATTTGCTACACCTTATGAACTGGAAAATAAAAGGCACCAATTAGCCACTTAATCACACTTATGTCTATAAGCAAACAAAGCACCGCGTTCTGTAAGACTGTTGACATAAACTGACTTTGAAATTGGCCGCTTGTGTTTGTTGAAACGAACAGTAACATTTCTGATGATAACTATCAGAATAAAGTGTTTCCTATATATGCGTAAAGTTATACGAATATTTATTTTTATATAGATAATGTTTAATGGCTCTCATTTATGTTTAAGTATAAATGGATTTAAATTTTGGTACGAATGTACCGAAAGTAAGAAGACCCTTGAAGAACACATGAAACTTTCTTTAAACCGTCTCACTTATATAAACATAACAAAGTAATATACAAACCAAATAATTATAAAGACAAGTAACATCTTATCGTGTTTTATTTGAACAGTCTCATCATGTGTTATTTGAAACCTTACAGCTAAGCTCTCCACGTGTACAGTTCTACACGAGGCAATATTTGGAGCTATTGGTTCTGCCTGCAGCATAATTCAAATGGTTATGTCAGAACGTATGTACAATTAGTTTTAATACTACGTAGTTTTCACATAGGATTTTAATGATCTGGGTTTATTTCTTTCAAACAATTACAAGTAGTTTATTTTTCCTCCTACTTGAACGATGAAGACAGTTGAGTGTCGAGTGTTTCAGGCAGGTTTTTGTACCTGAAATCTTACTTGGCTGTCAAGATATTGACCGGAGCACATCAACAGTTCTTAAGGATATCTGCAGTTAAGTTATACGTTACAGTACATCAGTCTGATTGGCTGGCGTTGATTGTGGATGTTTGAGTTTAGAGAAAATGAAATATTGTACAATTTCTGTTGTAAATATTCCGTTCAACTATATATCATATATAAAATTCAACAACGGATTTTGTTCGGTACTTTATATTTGTTTATTAGTTGAGGCCGAAACATGTCGTATTACTAATCAACAAATAAAAAGTACTGTGTAAAATGTTAGTGTTTAATTTTATGTAAGGGAGTACTGTAGTTTGTAGATGGCTGTGTAGCACATTTAATGGGAATAAGGCTGCTGATACAAGTTGAACAGAGTTTTGACAATATTATTTCAATTTACAGGAATAATTTGAGATACTAATAATACAGGGTGCGGCAGAAAGAACTCCCCTATTTGAGAAGCGAATAAATTCAAAACCAAACATGATATGGCAAATAGTTTTCCTATTTCTGAAAGCACACAGAATACTGTTTTACACCAAAATGTTTTGAACAAAACGCCTCTCAAATGGCGGCATTGAATATTGATAAACTGATGGAGCCTTTGTCGGTAATTGTCCATGATCTTGGGAGTCATTTCAGGTGTAATGGCAGCAACTTTCTGTCGTATCGCCTCATTCAGAGCTTCCAAATTTACGGGACTTTGTTCGTAAACCTTTGCTTTGAGGTAGCCCCAGAGAAAAAAATCGCAAATGGTCAAAACTGGCGAACGCGGCGGCCACCCGATATCACCACGCAAGGAGATAACATGTCCAGGAAACATTTCTCTGAGAAGTGAAAAGGAACGACGAGATGTATGTGCTGTTGCGCCATCTTGCTGAAACCACACGTTATCAGCACCATGTTGATCTTGAAAATTTCGCCCAATTGAGGCTGGAAAAAATTCTGTAACATTGCACAATAACGATCGCTGTTCACCGTAACAGTGACATCGTCCTCTTCAAAAAAGCATGGACCCAAAACACCAAAGTTAAAAACCGCACACCACACTGTCACTTTGGGATCAAGTGCTGCTCGTTGTTGGAGTTCCCGAGGGATACCCTCAGACCAGTATCGGAAATTTTGCTTCTTTACTGTGCCAGAGAGTTGGAAATGTGCCTCATCAGAAAAAAACACAACAACTGTGACGGGAAAGTTCAGAAGGTCACGACACAACTTTGTACGGTAATCAAAATCACGTCCCTTCAGTTTTTGTGCAATGGCTATTTTGTAGGGATGCATTCGCAGATCTCGGTGCAGAATTCTCCTCATACTTCTGTCAGACAACCGTGGTGCAGCCGCGTGTTTCCGTGCAGAACGCCGTGGGGATTTCTGAATCGAAACCCTGACAACTGCCACATTCTCCGGTCCTGTTGCGGTCCTAGGTTGGCCAGGGGATGTCTGTTTCAATGCAGAACCTGTTTGTCTAAAGTTTGCTACCCAACTGTAAATCGTTTTCTTATCAGGAACAGCCTCCCGTCGACCAAGCCCAAAGCGGGTGCGAAATGCACGCTGTATTGCTACCGGCGACACGCCATTTTTTATAAATTCCTCGACAATAAAGGCTCGATGTTCTCCCAACTACACCATGGTATACATTGAAAACGGCACATATACTGCTATTCGACAACGCACCACACACTACTGTATACGCTACTCACCCGAAGCTATGCCCCTTCGAAATTGAGGTGTTCTGTCTGCCGCATCCTGTATAATGCCACAGATAATATAGAGTATTATAGTAATAGAATATTTTTTTAAAAAAGTGAAAACGTGTAACTTTAAACACTTTATTAAAAGTGTACTTTAACCTTGTTGGTAAAACATTTTCCGTAAGTATTCCTATTAATAAACTGAAGACTGCTTTAATGTAATCTTATCTGGGCAGCTACATCCACTTATCATCCGTCAGGATGTGTCACTATTAACACCTCTGAAGGACTGGGAATGTGAAAGATAAGAGAACAAAGGAAGTGTAGGACGATAGGATTCGACATACCGAAACACGTGAACTGCTCCTGGTATCAGAACTATTGTCCGTTGTCAGATATTGAGATAGGTGAAGTTATGCCAGTGCGAAGTTCATATATTCTTGTTCTTTAAGAAAGTCATTTGCGTGACGTGTGTTCGCCATCGATTGCTGCACTTGATTGTGGGAAATGTATTAATAAAACTAATGCATGACTTTCGCTTAACCAAGACAACCGTTATAAGCTAGGCAGCTGCCTATATGGTCGCAGGTGGGCATAAGTACAAAATATTCAAAACGGACCGACGAGATCACCGACTGGGACTTGGAAAGTAAGATAAGGAAAGTTACATTGTTTAAGGCGTTACTTGAAGTACTTACTTCAGAGAGCACTAGAATCACGGAGTTCAGAGATGTGACGTCTTCTAGATTATTGGATGGTACGAACGCTTCTTGGGAGAATGCTGAAAACTTCCTCAGTGTATGTCAAAGACGAAGGAGACTTCCCCTTAGTACACTACATGCAACAGCCTCCTCTGAAGTTTGCTTCATCTGCAAGTTTTCATTATTGTCTTTCTCGGGAACTCCTAAGTAAATTTCCTCTCCATTTACTGCTGACATTTACAACTGACAGCACACAGTGACACCTGGTGTCAGCGTATTTGCCCTTCTGCCGGAACTTGCGGATTGCACAATTTATATCACATTCGGACACATAGACCGAGGCAGCAAGTTGCACCGCAGTGCTGGGATATTTGTACTGTGACCGAACATCCCTTGACAGGCCTGTTTAGAGTCCTACACGAAAATATATTTGAAGGAGAACAGCATAAGACATGTATGTCGCAGATGGTAGGAGTGACAGGCGTCCACAACGACGCTTATATCGAGAAGACGTCGGTTGTAGCACAAAACTGTATGACGTCACAGGACAAGTTATTGTAGCAGCACTTTGCACCTCTCTTTGGGAGGGCCGACTTAGAATTTCGCACAAAGATGTGTCTGTCTTAGTGGTGATTCTGTACAAATTCCGGGAGAGCAACTTGATTAGGTCAGGAATGTTCCTTTCCAATCATTTCGAATTCATTATTTATGACTGATTCTGTAATTTGGTGCTATGAAACCTCATGTACTGTCAGCGTATTGATGCAAATAAATCATGTCATTGTATCATAACCCAGGACCGAGCGATCGTCAGTGTCAAGGCACGGTTCTCCTCAAAATCACATGGCGAAAAGTGTAACGTTTAGTGATGAAGACACAATATTTTGTTTCCAACTGTTTCAATAAACTGGCCACAAACAGTAAGCACCCGCGGTATTCTTCTTCCTGCGACATTTGATGGCCTTTATACTTAGGAAGCTATCAGTGAACATTCCCTTGGAGAATATTGTACATCTCTGTTTTCAGAGATGACGGTTTGAGTAATTTTCATGAGGTTTGATTAAAATCCTCTTCTATAATTGGCACAGACTCATCGTTTGTCCGCAGCCTTCCCTACTCTTTCCGTCCAGTCTGGCTGACGCAGAACGCAGAAGTTCACTGACTGTATCTGTTGTTTTGTGTATGTATGATTTTTTGTGCGTGCGTTTGTTTGTTGGTACAGTAAATACGGTTTTAACATGACACTGTACTCTGCCCCTCCTATAGACCGATATCGCTTATGTTAATTATCTTCAAGACTTCCCGATTCACAATGTTTTGTGATCCGTTTTCAATTAAAAATATTTATGTGAAGTATCTTATTGACAGCCCATTGAAATGGAATAAGCGTATTAATTCTATTAACTAAATCCTTTGTTAGTGCAGACAGGACGAGAATTTACTTTTATTTTATGAAGGCTTTAATTTTATAAATCGATGAACCGACACTAACTGACATCATGTTAAAGGAAAACCAGAGTTGTACAGCACAACAGCGGACATACATCTGAAGGTGTTTTGTGTACACACGAAAAATGACGTGTTGTATACAATGTTATAACTAATTTGTATTTAATGATTTAGTGTTCGTCAGCGTCTGTCTAACGATTAACAGTCGCAATGTACTGCCGAAATACTGGCAAACCAGCTGACTCCAATTACATGCTTACTAAAGTTTTAGTAATGAATTCTTATCAATGGTCCGTCATTTTTGAGGGATGTATTTCCATTCCCATTTCAAAATGCTTTAATTTCTCTTGACCAGCTAAATTCAACGCAGTAAACCGAACTGCCGCTACTAATGTCCACCTACCTGTAAGTTTGAACATACGTAGGTCAAGAGGATGGGAGTAATTTCTGTATCTGACAGCTGATCATTTAATATCACGGATTCTGATACCAGGCTGGTTTTTCTGAATATTTCCCCTTGCGTTAAGTGACTCAGACTTTCAAGTCGCCTGTGTAGGCGACTTGGGTGAAGGGTTCTGGATACCTGCTGCAAATATTGTTTATGTTGCTTTTCGTCAAGACGTTTTCGAGAAGGATTTTGAAACAGGCCTGCAGAAGGACGTTCAGCTACATGTGAATATTAATATCTTGTCGTAGTCATTATTGTCATTCTCTCCATTAGTCTGCCAGGTACATCGCTTTCTGCAGCCTGATCTGTGCCACAATTTATTCATTCCTTGTGATATTATTTCTTAATGTTGGTTGCAATGTACATAAAGTCTCCATTCATCAATATCGGTAAAACTACATATTACTAAACTGAGAAATATGTGTACAATCCAGAAGAGTGCAGTAGGAACCAGCAATGTGGAAACGCAAAATCTTACCCAACGATTGTTTCAGTTACCATTCCAAATCTGACTTGTGTTTCGGAACTCCGTATTTTCTGTGCGGGCACATTTTGCAGTTGAATATATCCCCTTATAAGCATGGGTTTGTTACTGTGGCTGGGCCAGCGAAATGTTACAGAATGTACTGCCGAAACCACTTATTGAAATTCATAAACAATTCAGTTGAATGAATTGTTTCGCTGTAGAAATAATTTCAATCAATCATTACACATCGTCACGTTAATTACGACATTTAATTCCGCGTTAAATCCTGTCACATTGTATGACTGCGACTAAAACAGTCATCTAGATTTGGAGAGGAACGGTTATATTAATTAATGATAGACAGCTGACAAATTGGTGTTCCAAATATACTGCATTTGAATTCAA
>Ga0123355_10019763_pt1 | contig 10733 bp, 8 predicted proteins | sample TergutEmb28metaG_3_FD_89872 | JGI IMG/M metagenome (GOLD analysis project Ga0123355, IMG submission 89872) | Embiratermes neotenicus P1 segment gut microbial communities from Petit-Saut dam, French Guiana - Emb289 P1 | ecosystem: Host-associated > Arthropoda: Insects > Digestive system > Gut ...
AGGCGCTTTGCATGGTGACAGGAATGACTCCAATAATCATAAAACTGGAGGAAGAAACAGCACACTACAAAATAAAACAGAACTCGGGACATTGCGACATAGAATGGGACTGCGATGTAGAACTTCAACACTGGCCACACCCGGCAGAAGTTGGGACAATTCACGAAGTAGCAGGGAACGAAGACACATCGATCCAAATATACACTGACGGAAGCAAACAAGAAAAAGGTGTCGGATCTGGAGCAGTGACTTTCAAAGGAAATGAGATGATTCACAAAGTACAATTTAAACTAGATAACAAATGCTCTAACAATCAGACAGAACAACTTGCCATACTCAAAGCATTGGAAAAATTAGAAGGGATGAACAAGCAGAGCATTAACCCACTCTCGACAACAATATTCACTGACAGCCGGATAATACACTGCAACAATGCATATTCTAAAAGAAAACACTAATTTATCACCATCTTACAGACAAGTTATTGTCCCAACTTCTTCAATGACAAATTCTCATAAAACAGTGAACTCTCAATTATGCACAGTCACAGGGAAAAGGCCAGACAAAGGTAGAACAAAACAACATTTTATCAAGAATCTGAATATATCCATTAGAGAATTAACCCAAAGATAGTGAAAGCAACATATAATTCAACAATCTGGAAATATCCACTAGCGAAGTAGATTCTGGTAATACAAAATAACAGATAACCCAAAAATCTTAAAGTATCCACTATCTGTGCCATCAAAATTTAAATCAAATACTGTGTTTCTGGCAACAAAGTTTGACTAATCTTGTTGGGACTTGAAAATAATCTGTTTCGTTAAGCACAGTATGACAACCAATACAAAGTTGAAAACTGTAAAGAACTGCTGACTGCGGAGTCTAGTGGTGCAAAAATAGAGAAAAATTTTATATGACCAAAGATAAAACTAAAACAAGGTAAGAAACTGCACAATCTGCCACAAATCATTGTAAATTATCACTGATACATACAGAATTTATGCTGTTGACAACATACTCCAAATATTCACATTTTGTGAGACAATGCATATCCTGCTACATGTGTCATGAAAACGATGTATTATGTAGGATGACATCTAACACACAATTATTAGTGTTTCTTTTTTTAAATACAAAATGAGTCATATTACAATCCTCATGATTCCCCACCCCCACCCCATGGTGTTTGCCAGAATATTTCACCATAAATATGAGCAGCACAGCTATATGTAACTGTACATCAATACAATTCACAAATAAACTGGTCCAAAGGGAAGCACATCATTGCATACAATTGCCTTTCAGATCTTCATTAGATCAACAACCTCACATTCTGACAACAGATCAGAATATCTTAGAAGTAAGTGGCCATATGAAATCTAAATAATGTACGTTCAAAGTACAAAAACAAACACAAGCACACTTGACTGTGCTTGAAATATATTAAACAAAAATAATAACAGATTCTGGAATATGCAGAACGGACTTTTACATTCTTTAAACAATTTTTTACAAATGATGTTCCTCACAATGCAAACTGTTTTGTCATAATTTTATAACAATAGTTTTCACTCAGATGCAAAGCATTTCTAAACACAAAATTCTGAGAAAGAAAAGTAAAAATTATATGAGTAGATGTAACAATTACATTTGTTCCCCTCTGCAGCAGTTCTCTGGCAAAGGGAAGAACTCCAAGAACAATATCAATACCACTGTTGTCCACAAAGATGGCAGCACACTTGTGGGGTGGACCCTTGAGACGATTCAGCCACTCATCTAAACCATCTACCAACCATGGTCGAGCTGTGGGCAAAAAGCATAAATTCTACATAAATTTTAAACAAAATATTTTGGCTGAACATTTTTCACACAAAATAAATAAATACCTTGCATCTTGCTCAATGCTTCATGAAAACCAAAGTCTGTAGTCTCCATAAGATCAGCAACTTCACTAGCACCCCAGTCAAATATATTTCCCGCCAACAGAGATGTCACCAAATATTCTTGTCGAGAAAACCAGTCCATTTTATCCAGGTGCTGCAGTCTTTTTTCTAACATACCAAGGGCTTTATCATTCTCCATCTGTTTTTTCTACAAAATACAAGGAAAAATACATTACTTACAAAAAAATATGCAAGATGTGCTAGAAGCACTATCCTACATTCTGGAATCCTATTTATCTTTACTATGGCAACTTTGCATATCACACTGAATTTAACCACTGTCACAAAACAACAGACATATCCTATCACATGTGCAGAACACAGCCAATTGAATTATACACTAACTGCCCAGTCCAGTAGCTGCCATCTGATAAGAGACCACAAATTCTAAATAAAGTATCTGTTGGTCTACTGTATATTGTTACTTGCTGAATAAAGGTTCTTATGGAAAATAATTTTAAGTGCTTAAATGTGATCAGAAATTTTCAAAATGAAAGGACAACATACTAACTACAGCCACCTTAAATTATGTAAATGTTTGGACATAGATCCACATGTACTAAATAAAAAAAGATGACCATACATGTATAACTCACTAGTTTAAACACAGAAGTTTCAATAACATTATCAGCATGGTTAACAGAATTAAAATTACTTACCAACAGATAAGGATCAGGAAAGTCAAATTCCTTCATATAATGTTCAATTGTATCCAGCAAGCTTCTCACAGATAAATTACCATAGGCACTACAAAATAAACAGCAAACAGTAAAATTTAACAAATCACAAAGAACAAGCTAACTAACAATACAATGGTGAAACAATCAAAAACACGAATGTGTGTGCAAAAAACAATAATACATATGTGACACAGGTATAATCAAGCCACACATCTATGACACTGTCAATCTTGTACATTATATTTGCATATCACAATTATGACTTACAATGGCTGATGTTTGAGATAATATAGCCTAGATATATATTTCTCCTTGAACTTGTAGGCTCTCTCTTCGGCAGTTATGCTGTGAGGCTGGCTGAGGATGGCTTGGGAAACAAATTTGTCTAGAGCTACTTCAAAACAATGAAGCCAATATTCCCTGCAACAGTGATAAGTATCTCAATTATGCAATTTTGACAACCATAACAACAGGTTTACAGGAGCAGTACAATATAAATAAGAAAGGAATGATGCAAGCTTTTAGCAGCTGCACAGGATTCCATACTCTAAAATAAAATTTTAAAACGAAAACATGTAGACAAGTAAGTGCATTTTTTCAGGGCTTGTAATGCCTTTTTACATGTCAACAAAATACAGACCACTGATCACAATTACAGTTATTTGACAAACTTTATTGCCAAATTACATGGTACAAATTTTGGATCATAAAAGCCATTATCACCATTTATAAAAATATTTAAGAGAACAAAAAGGCTTACACCACCAAGGAGTTAGATGAAAGTAACTGAGATATCAAATGTACAGTGTGTTAGATATTGAAATTTATATTCTGGATCCTAATAGATTTTACATTTTGTATCTCAGTTACTTTCATCTAAAATAATTTGGTAATGTAGCATTTTTTTCTTTTACATCTTTTATAAATGGGTACCTGATGATGGCTTTCAGAAGCTGCAACATGCAGCACATAATTTGGCAATCAACTTTGTCAAATAATTATGGATATGACTGAGAACCTCTCCTGTGCTTACCTGGTATTATGTATCATACGGGAATGTCCCTACCTAAATTAATTCCTTACTTTTTCTTCCCCACCTCCTACAACATTTCCTTTTATTTTATTCTGTTTGCTCAACCTTATGAATTTACTTTATATTACTTTTAAACGTGTTATTTCTATTTGTATTCATTCTCTTTTATCCGCTTCCTATTCCTCAACACAAAGTACATTTTCTTGAATGCAAGACGAAGTAACTTTGAGATGAGTCATCCTTGTTGCGTTAATTCAGTCATAAAATCGTTAAATATGTAGTAAACAAACAGTCAAAACACAATTATATTAACAACAAGTGGTACATTAAGTATCAACTACATGGCCAATTAATGGCCGAAACATGTAGCTGATACTTAATGTACCACTTGTTGTTAATATAGTTGTGTTCTGACTGTATGTCTACTACATATTTTATGATTTTATGCAAGATGAGGTTCTTCACTAAAGTTTGGTGCTTAAATAAGTGAGGTCATTTAAATTCAAGTATGAAGTGCCAAACCAGACCGTGCCAAACTGGCTAAGACACAAGACACAACATAAAATTCCAGAACACATTTGTTAAAATTCATGACACCCCTAACATCATCTGTGGAGAAAACTGTGGATCTTCATGGGTTCAAGTTTATAAACCACAAAATATAAATGCATTATTTCATCATTGTGCATCATAACAGCATGCCAGGGCATCTCACCAGAAGCATTTGGGAAGGGATTTTTAAGAATTGTTGTATATCCAGTGCAATGGTTTAGACTGATGATGATATGTTGTGGAATGGCAATGAAGATGTTGGGAATGTTAGGAGTGAGTGTGAGGAAGATGAAGGCACTGTCTGTGAAGATAAAGACAGTGATACTGATTGGAAAAGGTTGATAGGCTCTGCTATGCTCTTTGTATTCAGGTTATGAAATTAATAGTAAAATATTTTTTCTGACATTCTACTTAATATTTCTTTTCCTTCTTGTGGCACTAGAATCTTCATGAGTTTTGGTCTGCTCAACAATTCCCTTCCATGCTTCTCTCTCCATCTGCTTAATACTATATCCCTATTACAACCCCAAAAGGGACAGGCCTTCAGTTCAGAAAATGGAATATGCCTAGTGGCTTAACTGTAATTACTGCTGCTGTTTGTTCATACTTTTATATTATTAATTTATGGTTTGTTTAACAATACCACCAATAACAGAGACCATACAGGACGAAAGGTATGATCAGTGCAGAGGTCCACAAATTTTCTAATAAACTAACAACCACCTCAAAATTCTAGACCCCAGAAAGGCAAGGTGACATAGATCAAGCTCCATATTGAGTACCCACAATATTAGGTGCCACAATACAAAACTTAGTTGTATGGGTGAAGGATTTTTGCATTATCCTGGCATTTGTCGGGAAGAAATGAGGAAAGCTGAAGGAGGACAGACAGAGAGATGATGGGGAAAACTCAGAATAGTCAGTATAGTGGCCAGTGTAGTAGCAGAGATGGTGGTGGTGGTAGTATTGGTGGTGGTGGTAGTAGTAGTAGTGGTGGCAGTGGCAGTGGCAGTACAGTAGTAGTAGTAGTAGTGGTAAGAGTAGTGGTAGTGGTAATAGTAGTAGTAGTAGTAGTAGTAGTAGTAGTAGTAGCAGTATGACAAGGACAACAATGATGACAGGACATCCATACTTTTTAGACCACATTAATGTACATATTTCTCTGCGGATTTAGAAGCAAATAGAACAGTGTAAACACACAAAAAATAAATAAATAAAAAATTTAGCTCCATACCTGGCCTCAGTGTCATGTGTGAGATCCACTGTGTCTGGTACATAATTAGCTGGATCATGCAGAAGAGGGCAGTAAGTGACAACAGATTCCCAACGATCAATTTCCAGCTGGTCTACAGGTACGCCCTGCGCCAACAGGACTTGTGTTGGAATGGGGCTTGGGAGGCCAGAGCTACCAGCATAATTCTCCAGCCAAGAATATTTATCTGCATCTGCAACACAACAAAACCTATTGCCAACCCATTACACTAGTGAAAATTTGTGCACAAAATGTAGTGAAATCTGGATCTCATATTTTTGAAGGGAATACTTATAAGGAACGGGACTGCGGTGGCACAGTGGTTAAGGTGCTGTGCTACAAATCGGAAGGTCGCTGGTTCGATCCCAGCTGGTGCCATTGGATTTTTCATTGACATAAAATCCTTCCGATCGCACTATGGCCCTGGGGTCGACTCAGCCTCTAACAGAAATGAGTACCAGGAGCATTTCCTGGAGGTAAAGGCGGCCGGTGCATAAGGCTGACAACCTACCACCATCCTGTGCTGTTGTCACGAAATCTGGGAACCTTAACTTCCTGGAACCCTCTGGGCCAGTCAGGGCCTGCTTTTTTTTTACTTATAAGGAACGTAAAACAAAGGCAATGGAAATGTGAATAACTAAATATACTACATTAACAGTCAGGGTATGCAGTGGCTCAGCTTGTTGAGGCACTGCGCTACAAGCTGGGAGGTCTTGGGTTCGATTCCCAAAGGTGTCATTGGCATTTTTCACTGACATAATCCTTCCAGCCACACTATGGCCCTGGGGTTGAATCAGCCTGTAACAGAAATGAGTACCAGGAATATTTCCTGGGGGGTAACGGTGGCAGATGCATAGTGCTGAGAACCTTACCACCTTCATGTGCCAAATGTCTCGAAATATGGCAGCCTCAACCTCCTGGAACCCTTTGGGCCTGTACAGGGACTGCTTTACCTTACCTTATCAGTCATAATAACAACAATACATGAAAATAAATTCCATATCAGTTCATTATGAGACTTGAACCACTTATTAAAACACACTGTGGGAGTTTGGAATTTAGCTGTTTGGCCCTAGAAGCTGAGGAAATGAACTGGAACACAGCTGCAGAGTTCAGTCCAAAATGACAGTTTGCAACTGGTTGATGCCATGACTGCCATCTAAAGGAAAATATGCACACTAGACAACTACATTGTGTAAGAAGATGTTTAATCATGTGCCAACTACCTGGATGCAATTGCTTCCAGGCGCATGGCTCCACTCTTCTGGCACAACAATGAAGTCACAGAATAATGTATGTACATGAAGACAAAAGAGGAGATAGGATATTATAACTGCAATTCAACTTTTTTCTCATCTCCAATGCAAGAAACAAATTAAACAAAACCCAACAAGTGATTTCTAAACTTCTTCATACTGTTCTTTAGGGTAAGGTGGCCAGTAGTCTTTTGACAGTTATTAGAAGATCTACTATGCATCATATATTCACACATGCCTTAGCTACATAAAGCTGGAACTGAAATGTATTTACAGCTTGTGTTTTTATAGGATTTCAAAATTTGCTTGACATTCCCAGTACAATTAAAATATCGCTCTGAATGTGTTACGCTAAGTTAACAGCTGTAGAGTGACTAGGTCACTGACTGTATTCCATTCTGTGGTGAATATATACCTATTTAGTAAACTACACCTTTTCTTCAAAAATCAGGTTTAAATATAATCATTATACAGTCAAACTCTGTTATAATGTCACAAAGGGGACTGAATATTTTGTGTTGTTACAAACAAGTGTTGTTCTAACCAAGGAGTATAATGTTATGGTTAACAGTTACAAATTACTTGTTGCCAAAGAATGTCTGACACTACAGACAAGGTAATGCATAAATCAATGTTGTTATAACCAGGTTCACCTCTATTTGCAGTTCCAGCTGTTGCCAAGTTGTATGAATCCAATAAGTGTCTTGGTATCGAGACAGGCAGTACATATGCTATACATTAGTTTCAGAAATCAATAGTCATATACGGAATTTCTTTCACCATTATGCTCTAACAGAAAATAAACAGTAAGTTTGAAAAATCACAAACCTGAAAAAGAATATTCTTTACTCAATTGCCAAAAGATATACATAAAAAATACTGCCTTTAACAAAGTTGGTACTACAAGAATGCCAGAAGCTGACTAACAATGGGAATGGACAATTTCCTGGTGACTGTATAAAGAATTTCAGGAGTCAATGGAACCAATTATTCTTACAAATTACAAGTAAACTTGCAATGATGGGTAGCAGACATTGTGGAAAATCACAAAATGCACTATGATGCTCAAGAGCTGATTATGAACCTATGCACTCCAATGCAGTCAACATGAAATTACCATCTGCATCCTGACAAACCTGCAGCTAGATAGGTTCTTGTCACAGTACAAGCACAAACAACTGTAGTTTCATGTAGCAACTCACAGATTTCATCAATGAGAAAATACTTCCATTTAAACCCACACACACAGACCATAAAGGTACAGTTACCACCAAAATGTTCAAAGAATATTTTTGTCACAAACACAAACTGTAGATATCATACAGATATTTCTGCACAACTCACCATACTCTTCTGCTCCCTTCAGGAAGGCTCCTATGGCCCCCAAATAACCTTCATGCCTCAGAAAGAGGGCCTGTACTTGACCCCTGCTCCAGTAGTTGATTGAGAAAGATACTGTATGCATACTCAAAGGGTGATTGCGGAGGAAATATCCACCAAAATACACCTGGACATATACAACACAGAAATTAAGCAACAGACATTATTTCTAAGAAAAGTTATGATTTTTGCATATCCCATACTATAAACACTTTATGGTAAAAATGTGTACACAAGTATAGAGTATATTTAAACAAGACACACATGTCAACATACAATTTCAGATTGGCACAAAATAATGGGATGTCAGAGGAAGACAAACCACATTATAGAAACCTTGTTGTGAAAATCAATCTCATGTGCCAAACTTTATACTCCGCAAGTTTGGATGAACACGTGTGACAATGAGCAACACTGGAAATGGGTGGCAAAAACAAAATCAGTTACAAATGTTTCAACGAAGATCAAAACAATTACAATGACACTACTGCTCCTTGTAAAAGCATTCTGCCATAGGTGGAACAGTTTGAAGCAAGAAGTAGCACAAAGAGAGGGACATGATGCAAACTGCCATCAGTTCCACCAGTTGATGTAAGTTATGAAGCAGGCGTTCATTTGGAGCTGAATAAGGTCAGTGTGAAGAGAGAAGCAAACAGCTCACCATCCCTTTATCTATGGTGTATGAATTGCTGCACAACATCTGAGATTCCATGCATATACAACCTCATGTGAGAAATTACTTTCAGATGAAGACCATATGGCACATCAAAAACCTCCTGGTCTTATGCTACACAATATGGATGAAGAAAATGATTACCTAAAGAACAATATTTCACATACACAGAAGCATAAACAGGTATGACTACTGTGTGCAAGGTTCTAAAAATACTCACATTATTACACAATATTAAATAAAAATCAAAAGTGAATGTCTTGTGTTCCAAAGCACATAACAAGGTAAATGGACCTTGTTCTTCATCAAAGAAGACAGCACCTGTTACCCTGACAAGCTAGTACCACATACAATGCCACAAATTTAAGGAAGTGACTCCACAAGACATATCAGCAACACAGCACACCACCACACTGAGGTTTAATAATCAAAATATTTTTGCTCAGTATCTTTAATAGAAGATGGATTGGGAACAGATGCAACCAATGCATTGCATCAAACATCTCTGGATTTAACCCTTACAGATTCATCCCTCTGCATGTATGTAAACAAGGTACACTCCACAAAGGTCACTTCTATATAATATTTGAAAGAAAGAACAGAATATACAGTGCATGAAAAACCACCTTATGTCACTGCATGCCAAGCATTTGATTCTTGACAGACAAGGCAAGGACATAAAAACAGTCCAGCCTGAGTTTAACCTTTAAAAGGCGAATCTCATTTATATGTGATGGCACGCCTACCCCTCTCACCGCCGAATGACAGATCTATGCGACTCACTGCAGCTGTAACTTCAATTGGGCCTGATAGATTTATGAGGAGTAATAAAACTATAGCAACAGACCAGGACCCTTGTCAATGAATGTAGCTTTCATTTCCTGCAAAAAGAAAATTTAAGCTTCCCACGGTTTGACAAGTATTTACGTCCAAACTTGAAATAATTTTTTTCTTTCACACAAGGAGAAAGGTCCAGTCTTTCAAAAATGTTTACTTCAGAAACTTAACCTCCAGTCCTTTCCAAGTTTCCGTTGCGACCAGACGTTCGTAAATATATTTGTGGAGTGTTTCTAAAATATCAGTGGCGGATTTTTGATTTACCGTGTGCATAGATTTTGTTCTATAATTGAAACCGAATAGTTTGACAATTTCATAAATTGCACTATCTACATATCGTCGCATAGTGGCAAAACTGTTTGATTCATGTGTAGAGTAAATATAAAAATAATACTATCGTTTTTATCACATAAACCAGTTTTTTCAGTGGCGGATTTTGTTTCCAACGTATAACACAGTATTACCTGAACTGTGAACTGAAGTGCCAAAAACTAGTATTTGAAGACACTAGTGCGATTTAGTTGGGACGTAGAAATGGAACCTCAAAAGCGAGCAAGATATTCCAAATCGATGGAATTACCGGAAATTGTGGAAATTTTGATGGAAGATGAGTCAGACGAAGAATTGGAAGAATTGAATGAATTGACTGAAGGCAGTCAGAATGCTTCCTCTTCTGCTTCTTCTTCTTCTCCTCCTCCTCCTTCCTCAGATGAAGAGGAAATAGAAATTGAATTTCGCAATAGAAGAGGAACAGATAGTGCCAATATCCATGATTTCACTGGACTCCCAAATGGCATCAAGCAATCAGCTGCTCCTAATATCTCACATGAATCCTCTCCATTTACAATATTTTTTCTTTCCTTCCGGCAGATTTTTGCAATATTACTGAGAGAAACAAACCGATATTTTCACCAATATGTTGCCTCCCTAGATGAAGCCGGTAAGACAGCACAGCAGCCTGCTGATGTCACAATGGAGGAACTGTACCGATTTTTTGCCATCATAATTCAAGTGGGTCATGATCAGCGTGATTGTCTCAAAGATTACTGGAGCAGAGAAGAACAATATTTCACTCCATTTTACTCTAAGACGATGGTTCGTGACAGGTTTTTCCATATTCTAAG
>Ga0123355_10019764_pt1 | contig 10733 bp, 5 predicted proteins | sample TergutEmb28metaG_3_FD_89872 | JGI IMG/M metagenome (GOLD analysis project Ga0123355, IMG submission 89872) | Embiratermes neotenicus P1 segment gut microbial communities from Petit-Saut dam, French Guiana - Emb289 P1 | ecosystem: Host-associated > Arthropoda: Insects > Digestive system > Gut ...
GGCATGAAACCCTTACCACCCCATGGGCCTAATTCTACCGAATCGTCAACCCGGAATGTCCTGCAACCTTTGAGTTGCCATGGGCTATTATTTGGAATAGATTTATTTTTTTTTTTTTTTTTTTTAAAGTCGATGATACCTGCCGGTTGCAAAGCGGTCAGAGACTGCTGCTAATAAACCACTTCCACTTATCATAGAACAAAAAAAAACGTGGAGCTACAGCCGCGAATCCTTGCGCCTGAAATGACGTACTGATTTGGCAAAAGGAAAAGAAAGTTCAACATATTAATTTTCCATGGCTATGGAGATTATAAAGGCAATTATGAAAGACTAAAGGTAGTCGAAGAAACGTAGAAACAAGAGACGAACATATTTTTCAGAACATGCTTTCATTTAGCCTACAATGAGGGTTCTGAGGGAAATGTTTAGATCTGGGAAGAAATGACCGGAAGATGCAGAGATAATTATATGAGGGGAGAGGTGCATGATTTGTACATTCGCTAATTACTATTACGGTTATATGCGAAGGAGAAAGAGATGAGAGGGACACATAGCACGCATAAAATATGACAAATTAATATAAATGTAAGTAAAGATACAACAATCCCTGTACAGGCCTATAACAGACATACAGGGTTCCAGGAGGTCGAGGCTCCCAGATTTCGAGGCAATCGGCATGTGGTAAGGTTGTCAGACCTATGCGCCGACCTCCTCTACCGCCCAGGATATATATTCCTGGCACTCATTTCTGTTAGCGACTGAGTCGACCCCAAGGCCACAGTACGGCCGGAAGATTAATTCAAAGAAAAATTTCAATGACACCACCGGGAATCGCGACCGCGACCTTCCGGCTTGTAGCGCAGTGACTCAACCAAATGCGCCACAGCGTGCTGCATTACGTGTAAGTTTGAAGCCCGAAAGACACCACATGTAAGACTTAAGCTTAGAAGGGAATACAATACTGAAACAGACCTTAAAGAAAAGGCATGTTATAGTGACTGAACTGGCTCAGAATAAGAGGCCAGTGGCGGGCTCGTGAACAAGGAAATTAACCTTTGAGTCGTGTAAAAGGGAGGAAATATCTTAACCTGATAAATAAATATATATGTATAAATAAATATATATATATATACATATGTCCAGAAAGACTCTGCCCTTTGAGGATTTCAGAATGGGTCTCATGATGTTAAGTTTCCAGTTACAATATCGTGCCTTACAGAAACTTACACAGGATCTGCACTGTAAATAATAATAAAAAAAAGGCAGCTCTGTCTGGTGCCCAGACAGAGCTTTACCACATAGCAGAAACTCGGTATTGCCCAGAAAAGTCTCTTGTTAGGAGAATATGAAATAAAAACTCAAGTGAAATTACACCTAATAAATGCGAAGTGCGTACTGTAGAAGCGTAAGATAGATTACATGTATATTTAGTGTTATCTGCACAACTCCGTTCCGAACATTGCTAGTGGAGTTTATTTAAGCAGGAACACTCTCGCGACAAATGGAAGGCATTAAGGCAAACGTCGACCAAATAGGTAGAGTACTTTAATGGATTGCCGGTTTAAAAAGAGACACCAAGAACCACAAGAGGGATGAATAAAAACTGGAAATGTGAACAAATCCGCGAGTGTGTGACGTACGTACGAGTGTGTATCATGAATGTCCGACTTTCGGTTTCAATCACACACACATCAAACGTGTAGGCATAGTGATGAACTGCCTTTTTCTTCAACTGTCCCTGTTACATAAAAGCCTGCCTGCAAGGGGGAAATGTTAGCGTTCCTTCGTATTACGTTACACGCAGGATTTACTTCGAGTGCCCCGTAAAACTGCATGAAACCATTTTGAAAGCTAACAGTTCCTCCGCAAGCCAAAATATTCTATGCATTTTATGGAACCCGAAGATCCATTAATGTGCCACTAACCACGACCCTGAGCCAAACAACACCAGTCCACCACAACCCAACCTATTTAGCGAATTTGACATTCAGAGGACCGTGCATCGTGATATATTCTTATAATAATGCCAACGAGAAGCACTATTTCTCAAGTTTATTTTGATAAATAACTCCACATGTTTCGGACATATCTATTGTACATCATCTGCAGTCTCAACACTGTATACACAGCAATGGGTATTTGTCATGCTAGTTATGTTGACTGTCTGCTAGCGAGGTTAAGATGGAGCTGAGTTCCATCCTGACCACTCAGAGAGCCAACAGAACTAGCATGACAAATACCTATTGCGTGTATACAGGGTTGAGATACTCCTGCGGATGGACAGTGGACCTGCCCGAAACATGGAGAGTACTTTATCAAATAAATTTCAGAAAAAGTGCACCTCGTTGGCTTTTATTATAAGAATCTATTATAATTATTATTATTAATTCTCATTTATTAACATGCTTGTGTAACAGCGCAATGGCCAAATGCAATACGGGCACAACACCAATACAACAAAAATCACATGAAAACCCACACAAACATACAAACAACCCAACATAATAAAGAATAACCTTTTCACAGTTCAAAAGTGCTGTGAACAACAAACAGCACTACGTTAGGCAGACAATTCGGACGCTGCTCTGCTGACACACGTTACAACTGAATGAATTGTCACGGGATAAATGAAAACGCGAACGTCCGATACTCTTTTTAGCCGCGTTCGCAAAATTACGAAAAGTGACTATTCGTTTCGTCATGCCTGTCTGCCCGTCCGTCCGTCCTCCTGTCCGCACGGACCAATTCGGCTCCCACTGGACGGATTTTCATTAAATTTGACATTTGAACATTTTTCGAAAACGTGTCGAGAAAATTCAACTTTCATTAAAATCAGACAGGAATAATGGGTGCGTTACATGAAGACCAATTTACACATTTGATCATATGTCGCTCAGCTCTACTTAGAATGAGAAATGTTTCAGAAAAAAAGCCGTAGAGAAAATCAACACACATATTATGCTCAACAGCTTTTTTTTTTTTTTGGGCGAAAATCCTGCCGTTTATATGAGACAATGTGGACAAGGCGCATGTGCATTGTATGCTGGACATCTAAGGCTACAAGTATGCACACAGAATATGAAATGCTTATTGCTTTTCCAAGGGGACAATTGTTGCACGAACGCGCCTCATTGTTCTGTTATACGTACATTGCTTGTCTGATGGAAATCAGATTAATACCTCTGTACATTACTTGCGTACTTTCATAGAAGTACGACACCTGCCGGCTCGCGTGGCATTAGATAGGCTATACAGAAGAACTCCATTTATCCGGACGCTGATTATTATCCGGATCGACTTGGCACTTCGCGTAGATCTGTCGAGAATTCTACAAAACTAACTTGCCTTGAAATTACCAGTTATCGGACCAAGTACAGTACAGTGTTGTGGCTTCTACAAGTAGAACTTCAAATCAGGTGCGGTCGAAAGATTTTGACGCGGGTACATATTGTACATAATAACAGCCGAACTTCAAATTCCCAATGTAGCCTATTTTCAAAGACAAATCCACTTATCCGGAATTTCTGCATATCCCGATGGCTAACCGCCCCAATTAATCAGGATAAGTGGGGTTCTACCGTACTTACATTTATAGCCGTGACGATACTGACAGTTCACTTTATGAAAAGTAAATAAACATACGCAAAAATTACGAAAAATTTGAAATAAGTGAACTACGTTTAATTTTGTATAGGCATTTCAATCACAGAAAATCAAGTGAATTTAGTCTTGTCACATCACTCAGATGCAGCTCTCGTATGAATTAGGCCTATAGGTGCCTGCTAACCAGAACAATTGGCCTTAATATTGTAATCATCTGAAGAATGCGGAGGCACAGCTGCTAATGAGCTGCACAATAAGGACGAGATACACATTTACTTGAACGCTCTCGTTATGCACCGCATTGTTGAAATTCCTAGACAAGCCTAATGTTCTGTATCAAGACACGTACAATACTTTACTAAAGGTTACCAGTTACTACCTACGCCAGCGAGTCAAGTTACTATGTTTGTTTGTTTTTGGCGCGACAGCCCCAGTGGCCCATGGTCTCCTCATTCACGAGGTTTCTAGATCACACACAACGACGCACCAAAGTCGGTAGGACTCCTCTGGATGAGTGATCAGTTCGTCGCACAGACCTCTACCTGACAACACACACAACACTCACAACAAACAAACGAACATGCCCCCGGTGGGATTCGAACCCACAGACTCAGCAGGCGAGCGGCCGCAGACCTACGCCTTAGACCGCGCGGCCACTGGGACCGGCAAGTTACTATGTAGAAAATACAATTTTCTGGGACAGACAGATGCGTGAGGATGTGAAGGTCTTCCGACGTTTCGGGAACCCTGTCCCCATCTTCAGGGTGTGATGGCGGTTTGGTAGAACCAAAACTGATGACTGAAAATGGGGACAGAGTTATTTCCCGATACGTCGGAAAACCCTCATATCTTGACGCGGCTGTCTGCCCGAGAAAACTTCATTCAATTCTGTCGCCTGAAAGCTTCAAGGCTTATAACTATGTATTGGTCACTTGTTAGTTTTTGGCCCATGAAGACCAAGTCAGGGCTAGCAGACGGGCCCAATCTACATGTGAGGTGCCAAGGGCAGGGTGTTTTTGTTTCGTCTTCCAATCCGCTACCACTATAGTTGCACAAGTGACTTGCGCCTACCCTTACGCTTGAAAATGTAATCGGCCAAAAATTAACAAATGACCTATAGCGCAGAAAGAAAATAACACACCTCTTCCACAATCAACAAAAGGTGAAAACTAGTTCTTGAGAAGCTGATGCTCACGCACTTGGTAACGAAATTTCAGACTTCTTGTGCAGCCCGAATATTCGTTACTTTTTTCCAACAGCCACCACTGGACTCGATCACAAGTAAGTACAATTCGGCCCGCATTTCCTTTTATGACCCATTTTAATACGTTCTCCAACTACGTACACTTTTCTCAAGCGATTATCTCCCTTTAGGTCTTCCAACCAAAATTTAATATATTTCTCAACTATCGATGTTTGATACATGCCCAACCTTCCTCGCACTCCTTTATCTGATTGCCATATCAGTATCTGTTGACGTACGTAACCTAAGAAGCTCCTCACTGTGTAATTTTTTCTAACCTGATACCACTTCCTCCTTCAAAAGTCCATTCCATTCCATTCCACTCCGTTCTCACATACCACGCATTTATGCCATTTTTATGGACCTAACCCAAGAAGCGATTATATCCCTACGTTGCAGTAATTCACTGGTTTCTAAAACCGTGACGAAGTGTTTGCTGAGCGGTAAGAAATGAATCTTTAAATATAACTAATGTCAAATTTCGTTTTTAAGAAATTAAATGTTAATAATAATGCATCTGTACGTGCATTACTTGCGAAACTACGCAATAAATACTACTAGCAAGCGCCAAAACAAAATTACTAAAATTCTGTATAATGCTTTCAACGGACCCGAATGCTGAATTAATGGAGGCAGACGTATCAGTGTAGGTCGCAGGACAAAAGGGACATCATATTTAAAATTGGAAGGAATCCGGAAAGGCTGAGACCAGCCGTGAAACTGATGAAGATCTGTAATTATATATGGAGGCAGACCAATTAATTTCCGTAAACTTCATATAGGATACCTTCATTAAGGAAGTACCCTACATTACAGCGTTTAAGCAGACCCTTTGAATCGTCGGGTGAAGCTAACAAAACAAAGCTGTCCAACTGATAACCAACTTGGATGTCAGCACATTAATGAATTAGTGTGGAATTTATTACGCAGGGCTGACAACCTTCCCCACCCGGAACCTACTACCGTAATCGCTGCAAACGCAAGACCGCCCGCCATACCGCCCTTATACAAACACCCACCAGAACGTTCGTAAACACACCGGCTAGCTGTTTCAAACGAGAAAGTTCACAATATAATGCACAATGATATTAATATGTTACAATTTCAAAGGCCATAATGGAGTAAAATCCTGAATATGAGCAAATTACTAAAGCATTTTCACTGCGTGGGTCATAATAGAGCGTTAAATGAAGAAAATGTCGAATAACAAAGCGGAAGAGATGTGAAAGGAATGGTTACTGACCTACTTAAGACTTTTCTTTTCGTGTGGTAATTCGACCCGATTCCGAGTCATGGCCTCCCCTTACGGGGCTTCGCGAACACACTCAGACACATCACACTCGGTACGACTCCTTTGGACAAGTGATCAGCCCGTCGCTGAGACCTCTACTGCACAACACACAACACTCATAATAGACAAACACCCGTACCCCCCGCGGGATTCGAACTCACAATCCCAGCAAAAGCGGCAGCAGAACCACGCCTCAGACTGCGCGGCAACTCCAACCGGCTACTGCAGGACACAACCACAGCAATTCCGTGGAGGGACTAAGGTAAACAACGAAAAATATATATGGCAAACAACGGAAAACTATACGAAACGATGTGGCACAGAACAAAGGTCGGTGCAAACTTCACCGAGCGAAACGAATTCAAAGTACGACTTTTTCTTAGAATCATGTGCTGACTGTCTAGAAATTCTGGGAGCCACAACCTCCTGGAGCCCCAGGGGCCTGTCCAAGCCTGTAATGGGATAGCTTTTTTTTCCCCCGACACAATTAATTCGTTCCAGGGAAGGAGTGAAACTGTGGCCTCTAATCGGCGCTTTGTGCATACACCAGACCACAGATGAACAAATATGCAAGACTGACGGAACGATAACTGACAGGGGGAAAATCGAATAGCACAAAGATGAACTGGGCCCTGTCCACCAAAAATTGCATATAGACTACCGTGGGAGCTAAACCGACCATCGGCGTTGAGAAGGCGGTGAGTAACAGCATGAGCTAAGACGCGGCCCTCTAAGACAAGATGCTCTTCTGTTATTAAATTCACATTTTAAAATCGTAATTAGTTAATTTATGTTTTCTACTATTTTATCTACCTTACAAGGCAAAACAAGCATACGTCACTGTTCGACGGTTTGTTTGCCTGGATTTTAAACCGCCTGGTACACTTTAATGAAACTTGTGATTAAAGGTGACCACAATGTTGTAAATTACAATTTCCTGTGATTACAGGTGACCACACTGTTGTAAATTACAATTTCCTGTGATTACAGGTGACCACATTGTTGTAAAATACAATTTCCTGTGATTATAGGTGACCACACTGTTGTAAATTATAATTTCCTGTGATTACAGGTGACCACACTGTTGTAAATTACAATTTCCTATCACCAATGATACAAACATGGCAACGTGCGAACTTGTGAACTAGTATACAGGTAAAGGTGAAAAACACGGAATGCGGGCTCTTCGCTTGGCAGCGTAGGAAATGGAGGTGAAGGAGCCGAACGTCCAAGTTAAACGCCAGCAAGGGGTTGGCTGTATATCATGGAATAAGCGATGTTCTATCAGGCAACACGGCGTCACATCCCAGAAGACAATAATTACTCGTCACGGAACCACGATAACCGCTATCACGCCATTTGACGCACCTCAATATACACTTACAACAGAGAAAAGAGGCGCACAGATAGTTTAATGTGTTTGGACAAGGATACCTATTCACTGCATCCCTCACCCCACGGCGGTACACTTTCAGCGCGTCTTGGTGTACCTCATCGGCAGAAATCACTCTATAAGACGACAAATGATTCAGTAACTATTTCAACAGGAGGTCAGTACAGCAGAAGTCTTATGATACGATTTGAAGAAAAGGCTTTATTAAAATTACAGGTTTATGGACTTAATTACATTTTAATGTGTGCAATAATAGCGAAAGGTGAGAGCTAGATACTGATCACATATTCATTTAGCAGGCCGAGTAATTTTAACAGCCGATCCCGTTGCCCGTGCGGTCTGAAGCGGTCTGATTTCTGGGATCGTGGGTTCGAGCCCCGCTGAAGGCATGGGTGTTCGTCTGTTTTGTGTGTGTTGTGTAGGTAGCGGCCTCTGCGACCGGCTGATCACTCATTTCGAGGTGTCCTTCCGGGTGTGTGTGTCTAATTGTGTGTGGTGTAGAAACCTCAAAGAGGCAGCCTATTCACGATCGGCGCTGTTGTGCTACAGAAAAATAAAGTTTTAACTTCCAGCTAATTTAACTATAAACTAATAATGAAGAGTTTAGACGGTGAACCAGACTTTGACAAAAAATAAAGAGTCGAAGGAAAATGTGGCAATATCAGAAAGCACTTAAAGAAAACCCGTACAGATACCCAAATTAAATTTTATAATGTTGTAGCTAGACCATCACTACTCTATGGCAGCGAAACATGGGTAACCACGAAGAGAGACATGACTCGCCTAGAAGCTGCAGAGACGCGCTTTCTAAAAAGTGTTGCGGGACACACAAGACTGGATAAAATAAGAAGCGAAGTCATAAGGAAAGAATAAGATATATCTGGAATACAAGATGTGAAACTCAAATACAAACAAAATTGGATCAACCACCTTGAAAGAACTGACAACACCAGACTCCCGAAACACGCCCTCAACTACAAACCTCGAGGCAGAAGAGACCGTGGACTCCCCTGGAAACAATGGCAATGCGTCGATGCCGGAACAGGTCGAACGACCTAATCCATGGAGGAAAAAGATGATGATGATGACTAATAACGAATTGTTGCACGTGGATTTAATGATTCTCTATCACCAAGCGGGAATTCGTCGTACTCTAAACACTAACAGTTTCTTGTCTTGTAGGTAATTTGACGAGCACGGATGTCGGCATGTCACATGCAACTCACTTTGCCAAAGGCTCCTGTTTCAGCTTATGATACGTGCTTACAAAATCCCGTTCATTCCTTTGGTCATGCCAAAGATTCAGCAGAAGTCCGCGGCCCTTTCCGGAACTTCGCATCAGTTTGTTTACAGACACGGTTGTAAGTCACTCTACCAAATCCTAAATTTGGAGTCCACCCGTTTCGGCTGTCAGCTTCCGCAGCTGCTGTCCGCAACTTACGTACACAACCCACAGCAACGACCAGCCACTCCCATAACATGATCGCTACGGTCGCTATCGGCTTTAACAGCAGAACTGAAAGTTGCTGTGGAGAAGGTACCATCTTCCAGCGACCGGCTAAACTCGCTCTCGTGTCAACTCACTCCTCCCGGTCCATGCCTCGTGCCTTGTCCTCGGTACGGGCAGGCTGAAACCACAGCGGCCGTCAGACAACGAACGGGCTGCGAGGAGAGGAGAGACGCCCTGCGATTCATGTAGATAAATCGTCCTTGCAAGTGCTGCCACCTAGTCGGCGCGTCCATAATATGGAGGTTTTTCACATCATCCAGCACTCTCAGCCATAAAACAGGTGTCAAACAATATTGTGGTGGTTCTCCGTTACTCGAATGCTTTGCCCCACACCACTACATGTGTGCTTTACTGTTCATGACATCTGCATCATCATCAGAATTCGCAAAACATGGAAGGAACTGGCCAGCCTTCTGTTACGTGGCGACGTTCGTTATACGTAGTGAAACATTCTTCAACCTTCCGAAGCCCAGTGGCTAATATATGTACAACCTGATATAACATTAAGAAACCCTATTACCTAATGGTCGTTACCAATGGAAAGATGCCTAGCGATAAGCAGTTCACGGGCGGTACGATTTGAAAAACGGCGCAAACTGGAAGTGGCATGCAGTAGCGTAATTAAACACAATTAACCCTTATGGTAAATGGTATTAGAACCCCCGCTTATATTCGAAACGTTTGATGAGCACAGAGCGGAAAGAAAATACGTATATATGTTTAATAACAATTTAATAACACCGCGGACACATTTGCCGGATTTCTTTTTTTATTCGACTGTTTTTCGTTCATAGGCAGAGAGTATTTGAGAACAGAGTTCTGAGGAAAATATTTGGGCCTAAGAGTGATGAGGTGACAGGGGAGTAGAAAAGACTGCATAATGACGAGCTTCGTGATCTGTACTCCCCATCAAATACTATTTGAGTGATAAAATCAGGGACGAGATAGGCGGGACATGTAGCACGTATGGAGAGCGCCGGTATATACGGAGTTTTGGTGGGGGGGTCTGAAGGAAAGGGGCAACTTGGAAGACCTAGGCTTAGATGGGATAATATTAAACCATGGATCTCGACGAAATATCTCCGCTATTGTTTTAACATTTAAAATTTTATGAGTGGTTTCTACTGCGTTGAATTGAAATTTTAATGTGTGTGTGTGTGTGTGTGTGTATGTATGTATGTATGTGTGTGTGTGTGTGTGTGTGTGTGTGTGTGTGTGTGTGACTGCTGCATACTACAGATCATTTCGAAAGCACTACTTTAACTAGAAGGCTCCTGAGGACAGCACCCATGGAGTGCCGAAACATGTATGAGGAGTATAAGATGAGGTAAATTCAGTCAAAAACACAGCTATAAATATATGGCTAAATGATGGTGTTTAATTAGCAATGGAAAAACTACATGTTTCGGCCTATAGCGGCCATCTTCAGGTTTAGACAACTTTCTTGCTAAAAGAGTTTTATATAATATGCCTAAACCGCGTGGTGATGTTGAGATCTCATCATTATTGTACGTGCTTTTGTTGAGCTAAGTTTGGTGGGATGTCTATTGCGACAATGAATTTGTAGGTAGCTGGTGTGGATCTTTCCGGTTGGGTAGGTGTAGGGTTAGGAGGAAACTGTGATTGCAGGTGTGGTATCATATGCTCCAATGTTGGGGGGGGGGGGGGGGGGGAAAAGGTTTGAAAAAAGCGA
>Ga0123355_10019765_pt1 | contig 10732 bp, 7 predicted proteins | sample TergutEmb28metaG_3_FD_89872 | JGI IMG/M metagenome (GOLD analysis project Ga0123355, IMG submission 89872) | Embiratermes neotenicus P1 segment gut microbial communities from Petit-Saut dam, French Guiana - Emb289 P1 | ecosystem: Host-associated > Arthropoda: Insects > Digestive system > Gut ...
ACGGATACCACTCCAACCCAACCACACCAAAACTCCAACACACATCGAACCAAGAACAATACGACCAATGTGGTAATTCAACAGAATAGTCGCAAGCTCCTGATGATGGATATATTAATGTCCAAAACATGCTGAGCCCATAAGAAGTGAAATAAAATAGCAAGTGACATCAACTTGGTCTTTTATTCTTCAACCATCACAATGATGCATGTTCCAATAAATAAGATACCTATGATGTGTGTTTGGGAGTTTATGACACATATAATTAATAGAAGAGAAGGAGTGTAGGTTATATTTTTAGGAATTTCTAATTCTTTGGCCTTATTTCCACTGAATTTAAGAAGAGAAATATGTTATATACCTTTGACAGAACAAAATCTTGCAATATAAAAAAGACCGTAAGGACTGAACTGAGCATACTGTGTCACTCTGTTCTAAAAATAAAAACATTTCCTTACATCAGTAGTATGAAAACAACACAATTAAGCAACTGTCCAGCAAAGACCATACAAACGGCCCGCCACGTTCTGCTAGAATGCAGCTTATGGTCAAAAGACCGCCCGACGGTCTTCAAATCTCTCCCCCACCCTTAGTTCTGCAATTTCACATAAACACCATCAGCATCACAAACTTCCTCAGACGCATCTTCCAAGCACTTCAAGATGATGCCCAAGGAAAATAAATCTGACGAAACTTTTCATGTACACCGCAAACATCACTGTAAAGCTCATTGTAAAACTCTGTAAATACCCCGTGGTATACCTGGATGGTAAAACATGGGTTGAAAACAATAAAAGCAAAATTAAAAAAAAAAAAACACACACACACAATTAAGCTGCCTTCCTACATACTTGCAGCTGATAGGTCACACTTTGTCCTTGCCGAGCACCTTCAGAGATTATTATGCAATCAATGTACTGTACGTGGCCTTCTCACATGCTTGCAGTTGATTAGGTCACATTTGAGTCCTGGACCTCCAACACCTTCAGACACCGGAGGGTTAGGGACAGCAACAGCAGAAATGAGACAGCCACAGGAAGGTGCCACAAGGAGTCCCCCCAGTAAAGCAGATTTACTGAAGATGAAGGATCTTATACTAACAGACTCTTCTGTGGAAGCTTCGTAAGTAAAGCAGAATTCTAACATTGCACAGCCTATTACAGAAGGTTTGTTCTGTCTACTTGCAGTAATGATCATCACATGGATTATATTCATGCTGATTTTATTCTTTCTTAGCTTGTTTAGCTTGTTTAACAGTTTTGTCGAAGTGGTGTTGGTTATGAACTGAGAAACAGCAAAAAGATTATGAATACTGTACTTGTTTAGGTAGGATGAGTTAAAATTTATTCGTGAGGTATTCTGAGATTTTGTACTGTATTTTAACACACAATGTCAATGATGAGGTTACGTTGAATCCAGAAATAACAAAATGGACAAGAATGGGTAGTTGGTTTTGAATGTGATATGCTGTCATGGAATTTCTTGGAAAAACTAAGGAAACCCATAAAAGGCTCAGTTTGCATAGTTTATCTGTCAGCCAAGACTCGGACCTAGAATCTCAAAATGTTGTTGTCAAATGAGGTCTGCCTTCTCAAGACCCTATAGTAACCAGCATTGAATGTGATAATTTATATACAGAAAGGCCCTAGCAGCAGATTCAAACAAAGTTAGCTCTGCCAGAGCTACAGTAGTGGTGAGTAGGCTTGATGCCAAAACATAACCGTAAAAAGAAAAATAAGGGATAGGTAATAGAGCCAGACACATATTTTGTTCAATGTTTGCACAGCTGTGAAAGTTTAGATTGAGGTTTCTGAAGACAGAGACAGAATACTCTACCATAAATTTGATAACCACCTATAAAACTTACAAGCCAGAAGTCTGCTGTCTGAATTACATGTAGATCTTATGTATGAAGTTAATTTGTGTCAAAAGTTATGTCAACATGAAATTCCATGTAGAGAATGTTGTCACCTACATTCTTCATACACATTCAAGACAGAGGGGTAATTAACCACTTAAAGTGTATCTTTTCCTGAATGTCATTTGGGAACCTGAGTTTATCAGTTCATAATCTGAGCCTTCAGTAATTCATCATTGCTGCCAGTATTTGTGAAGAGTGCCAGATAGTGGTAGTATAATGCATATTAAATGCAGTAGTGAAACCTTGAATGAGTGTTGGACTAACTGCCAGAATTAGATTCTAATTTTCTTGGCATGATCATCAAGTTTCCAAACAGTATACCTATGTAAACAGATGGCATGCTGCTGTTTCCACACAATTCTTTAACATTGTTTTCATACAAAACCTTTCTATACCATTTTATGATTTAGAGGTACGTAGTCATATCTCTTTGTATATGCTGTATTAGATTTCATTAAACAACTCAGTTTGTGAATAACATACCTGAATTAATAATATTTTTAAGGAATGTCATGTCATGTGTATGACAGTGTCAACTTAAGTTTTAATTGTATTGTTATAAACATTTTTATGTTAGCCTATTTTGTGTTTCATTGCAGACTTCCATTTTAAATCCCAAATTTTCTTGTCTTAAACTACTTTGCCAAGAGAATGAAAAGGGTGATGTGGGTGAAAATGAATGTGATATAGTGAAGAACATAAAGTCTTCTGGGATATGATTCCATATTTGTCAGTACTTAATTAGCGAGGTTTAGGAGGAGTTTGCTACCTCCATCACTGGGGTAGCTGACATGAAGACAGTAAATTACTACAGAAAGTCAGTAACTGATTTCCAGATGCCACATTCCTATATACCAGAATACACTAATATTCATCCCTAATTACTAATTACTAATTTGCACATTGTCATATCCCACCAACAGTGCTGTGTAAAATTATCAAGCAATCGATTTGCTTGAAATTGATGTGACAATGCTTTGTTTAGTTGAAATATTAATTGGCTCAAAGAAATGGCTGTTAATATGGAATGAGCCTCATATTGAGATATTTTGATGTATGTGCCATTCATCTTGTACAGTTTATTATTCAGACCAACAAATGCACAATAGATACACACACACACACGCACGTGCACACACACACACACACACACGCGCGCGTGCACACACACATCAAAATAGTAGAAGCTCAACTAGCAAGAATGTATAACATCATATAGAGATGTTGTTTACTAGCTCTTGTTCAGAATTTTATTATACGGTAATTTCTCCTTATGTAAAATCTTTTACTACCCAGTGTTACCTTTACAGGCAAGTCTGAACAAACTGTTCCAATGCCAACAACAAAAGTTTTCTCCGCCCCCCAAGTTCATTGTGAAGAATGAGCTGCATCAAGGGCAGTGAAGCAGGATGTCTCTTAGGTGGGTCCAGCCACCTCTGAGGTGACTTGAGGAGATAATTAATTGGGGCAGCTCTGTAAGTAAGAGAGGTCAGTGTGTTTGTGTGTGCAGGCCTGCCAACAATATTATCGAAGACTGTCAGGCTCAGAATGGTGTGTGGCAAAAAAATGTATTTGTAGAATGATGGCTTCAGTGCAGAGAAACAGATAAACTACAGATTTACAGGCTTTGTGTCCAGGATGTTGGCAGGTCTGAGTGTGTGGAAGTGGGTCATTCTGGGAAGGAGCTGCATTACACTTGCTAAGGAAAAGTATTATCTTTGATAACATATGCATCATTGCTGGGATATTTCTTTTTTGGAAAGACACAAGTTGTGTCTTAAGCTCTTCAACGTCAGTACACAGGTTTAATGTAATGTGTATTGTGTTAGGAATGGTTTAATCTTGTTTCTAGAATTGATAAGGTATGAAATGAATGAAGAGTGACCTTTCCCAGATGTTAGCCATTATTGTGGAGAGGGCTTATATGTTGTGAGATAAGTAAATTAGAATTTGGAATGTTTCTATAAGTTGCATAGTTAACAGAACCAGAATAATTAATTTCAGTGGTATCACAAAGAGGATTAGCAGTTATAAGCCAGACATTACATAAGCATGCATTGTAATACACACAAACATTATTTAATGTGTCTAAAAATATGTGCAGAAAGGAACTGGAAAATTTATAGACATAATTGGTTTAAATTCAGAGACTTGAGTTGTCTGTTGATCAGGGGTTTAACCTTTTAAAGCCTAGCGGTTTCTTTACATACCACCACGTCTTACATTCAAAAATTATACATGGTGCTTTCTTTGCTTTGAGTGTTTTGTACATATCTCAGAACAGACAGCGACTTTGCTTTATACATCGTAAATTGATCGGTTTTTATAACCACGGTGGAAAAGTGTTTATTGTGCGGTATGGACTGATTCACTATATAAAGCAGATTGTGTTTAGTCTTTAAAAGGTTAAATTTATGTGAGATATTTTTCTTAGCAATATGGCAATTATTTTAGATTTGGAAATTATTGAAAACATTTCTTCTTTATACTGCGACAGAACAAATTTAGTGACAACTTTAACATAAAATCATTGATTGCTACCGGAATCAGTCTGAAAATAGCCTGGAAGTGCTATCTATTACAGCTAATAAATAAGTAACATATTGTAGTAATGATTGTAGTATCAAAAATTGAATTGTGATTCCAAACTGTACTGGTTAGCAATATCACTGGTGTGTTTGTCTGTCTGTCTGTTTTGTTTTGCACAATGTAAAAAGTTCATAAAACAAAGGAATGTAAGTTGTGAAGCAGAAAGTGTTGTTATGGTAACAAATGCTTGAAACATGCATGTAAAGTAGATGGCTTTTCATTTTGCATAATTAAATACCAAGTAATTGTGGGAGTAATGGTGGGGATTTGATATTACTGTATTATTTAAATTAAATTTCTAGAACTCTGACACTGTATTATGTTGCAGTGTCACATATTGAAAGCACAGAGAGCACTGTTGTAAATCAGAATTTAATCCAGTGGCAAATTATTTTCTGTCATACATTTTCACTACAACCAATATTTCACTTTCAAAAGATGTCTTTACTTTTATCTATTTTAGTGCAGTGAGAACATCAAAGAGTGAACAGGTTAAAGTATATTTACTATAACAAGAAATCACACTATTTGCTGCAGTATAAGCCACCTGGTACCACTAAATATCATTTCTTCATATCATGCAAATTAATAAAAATCTGTCCACATTCAGACACTAGACATTGTTATAAGTCAAATACTTATTTGCCAGGAGATATTGTTCTTTCTTTTTTTTTTTAATTAGAAAGGGTTACATTACTGAAAATGAGTATTTGTCATCTGTTGAGAATGCATTTAACTGCATTTGATAAAGATCCTGTTAAAGTTACAATAATTTATTTTTACACTCCATCAGTCTGCATCGCTGCTGGAATAAATAGGCTGTATGACAGAATATTCTGCTGTCCACTCAATATCACTTGTGTAATGTGTTAAACTGCGTTGATATGAAAACTGTGACACCACATATTATGAAGTGATACAGTTGATTGGAAGTTACTTAAGTCATCCAGCAATAGGCACAAGAGAATGAGGATATACAAAGCCAACCCAGTAATATAAATAGGTCTATGATATCTCAGAAGTTTCTTAAAAGCACCAATGTCACAGGTAAGTTATCATTTTATAATAACTGTGTAGCCCTCTCCAAAATATGAAGTGTTTCTGTGGGTAAATCTTGTAGAGTAATGTCAGCAGAGTTTGTATAGTTAGTAGAATAGCAAATGCAGTGTTGTTCTAGTCTGACAGGCAAGTAGAATCTTGGTTTGGGTCCAGAACAGTTAATTCCTTCCAGGACATGAGTGAGTGAAAGCGACATCACTGGTAGGCTAATTGAATTGTTAATTAGAGGTTTCATTTATTGCATAAGTACATCAGTACATCAGTACATCAGAGTAGCAAATACTTTTCAGAAGTAGAACTGTACATGGTGGAGCATGAGATTAGTCCAGTTGACACTTTTAGAAGGAAAGATATAATTTGTACAAACAAAATATGTGATTATTACCATTTGACTTTCAAAGTACCAGAAAATTAGCTCTGTACCTTATGAGCTGCATGTGAATGTCTCTCTTAAAGCCTAGAGTTACATGTACATTTTTACATGTTTCTCTATAGTTACAGCTGGAAGGAAGAAGTTTCCTTCCTTCTTGGTTCATGTCATTGTCTGTCAACTGACTGCTAATAACTCTTAATACTTACATAAGAACACATTATTCTGCAGTTACTGGGAGTGAACCCACAACCTCTTTTGTATTCAAAATTGTGCTATTTCTAATGCTGTCAGGTTTTTTTTTTATGTTACTTATCATTTGGAATTGTATAGAAGTACAGTTTCTGAACTTGTTTACAGACACATTTCAGTGTTTCCTGTTGCTTGAGACTGAGATGGTCATTTATACTTTTGAAAGTGTTTTGTGGTCAAGTTGTTTCAGAATGTTCACCTTACTGTCTCTTGTAGCCCATAATTCTAGTGAAAAACTATGGATATGTTTGCCATTATATGCTATGGACATTGCAGTTGTGGTACAGATGAAACTGAAGAAATAAACAGGGGTTTGACTCTAAACTGTCCATTTAATGTACTGTCACACAACACAAAATTTTTCGAATTTAAGAAATCAAAATACATCAAACTGCTTATATATATATATACACACACACACAAATGTTATTCATAAAACTAACAGCTAGAAGAACACATGACAGTGGATGAAGCATCAAAACTGGGTTCCAGACTCTGATGAGAACATGTTAAAAAATTTGTTTCCTGGATCATTCAGATTTGTAACAATTGTTTTATGTATGATATTTTTTTATGGTTTGTGTGGTCACCATGATAACAATACCAAACTCCATTTCCTGTTAGATCATATTCATTGTGATTTAAAATGTTAAAAAGCTCCCACAAAATGCAAATACACTTCAGGGTCTCTGCTCTTTTCTGCCCTTCCTTCGCATTCTCCAAAAATGAGATTATCTTGATAGTGTTGGCAAAACTATAACACAGACTTTTCTTCCTATAAATATTTCAATTTGGACCAGCCAAATAATTTTATATGGTCTTGCTGCTGAGTAGCCTCAAAGAACATGAAAAGCTTGTAATATTATTAAATATGTATGAAAAGGACTCTGGCCTTTATCATATTTTCACAGACTGAGTCACATTTTATGTAATAAAAGCCAAAATAAATATATATATAATGTAAAATTAAGTATGCAAGTTTAAGTTTTAAAATTGTATATAATGTAAGTATTTATCAAGAATAATAAATATCCATGAATTATCTTCATGCTACATGTAAAATGTTTATTAATGAAAAGAAAGCAAGATATACATGTATCTTTAAATTGGCAAATGAATTAAACGTTTTAATAAAAGCAAATATTTTTCTCTATTTTTCTCTGTAAACAAACTATTTACTTTTTCCATAGGTATATATTATTGTTTTTCTGAAAGAAATAATTTTTAATGCTCTTTCTATTTTAGATCCAGGTCAGTTTAAACATACTCGTATGGTTGGCCATTTAATGGTTTTAACATTGACTCAGTTGCACTTATTTCAAAATGTGCCTGTGGGAAGATTAAGTAGACTAAACTACAAGCTGTGCACAGTCTTAATAACTAGATAAACACGACTTTTTTAGATAGGTAATATAAATAGACATTGTATTTTTAACAATTCTAACAACCAGACAAACATAACCTTATAGATACAACAACTAATCAGCAATTTATACAATTTTATGACTAGGTAGACTAAGCAAACATAAATGTAAATAGACATAGTACCTTTCTAATAAGTTTAATAACTGGCTAAACATAATCTCTACATGACATAACATGTTTATAGTAAGTAATACACAGTAATCACACCTGAAAAATTCACACATAAATTGTACTACTATTTGCTTATATTTACAGAATTGTATTTTAGTAATTTTAGACAACTCACTTGTTTCAGTGTGATGATACCAGAGGCTGTGTATTGCAATTTTGACCTCCTGATGATGAGCACATGTGCTCGAAACATGTAGAGGCACGAAAATAAACTTATTGTAAAACAAAAATTTTGTGCATCAAGTTGGTTAATTACTGAGATGCATGGTCAGCAAAACGTCAAAATTTGAGTTGTTTAGTTTAGTGTAGTTAAGTTTAATTTAGTTTACTTTAGTTTAGTTTATTCAATCATGTTAATCACTCATGTAACATTGGACATGTCAGAATCAGAGGACAATTAATGCTTCACAATGACTCAAACTCATAATACATCTACATAAAAAACAATAAAATACAATATAAGTTATGTAACAATACTTACTTACTTAATTAATTACTTACATACTTACTCACTCACTCCATGGAGCAGAGTCCTTCATGAGAAGCTAATAGGTTCACAACTAGTCAAGAAATCCCCAGCATTTTATGGAGCCCAGAGGTTCAAATGTAATGTCAATACTAATTGAAATGGATAGTAATGCAACAAAAACTCACATACTCATACAATCCACATACAATAAGAATGACATAAATTTATTTACTGAATTAAATGTATGTTGTAACAGAAAGGATCTTGGTACCCTTTCAAATTTGATCTTGTCCACTTTTTTAAATGATGTGGTATCACACTGTTATACCACAATAATTTGGCCCTTTAGGCTTTTGTTATAATATTTCTACTACACCAAATGTCACATTTATACCATACGTCATATACTTGTGATAGCCAGGATAGCATAGTAGGTGTAGTGATTGGGCTACAGGCTTCACAACTCAGGAATCCAGGTTAAATTCTTGGGAGGGCAAGAGATTTTTCTCTTCTCCAAATGGTCCAGACTCATTCAGCCCCTTATTCAGTGGGCAGGGGTTCTTACTACATGTGCTGGGAATCAAAGGTCACTAATCACCTCAATCTAGTGCCAAGTTTAAGAATGTATAGAGGTATACCACAACAACCCCTTCATGGAGTGAATGGGGAAAAATTTGCCTTTACTTCCTACAGTAGTTTGCCCACAACATGAAGTCAAGGTTAATTTAACGACATCATGCCATTCACATTTGTACCTTTTATGATGAAAGGGGACCATTGTAGCACAGTGGTTAAGGTGCTGTGCTACAAATCAGAAGGTCGCTGGTTCAATTCCAGATGGTGTCATTGGAATTTTTCATTGACATAATCCTTCTGATCACACTATGGCCCTGGGGTCGACTCAGCCTCTAACAGAAATGAGTACCAGGAGTATTTCCTGGGGGTAAAAACGGCCGGTGCATAAGGCTGACAATCTTACCACCATCCTGGGCCATTGTCATGTAGTCTGGGAACCTTAACTTCCTGGAACCCTCTGGGCACCTCGGGCATGTAATGGGACTGATTTACCTTTACATTTTATGATGAAAAGACCCCATTTCATTGTATTCCATCAGCAATGGGTGCTGCTATATTTCTCACATATGGTGTAACAGAAGCCTTATTTGTACTACAAATTGGCAAACACAACAGCATGCTGTGTCATGCACTTCTGACATTACAAACTAATTTGAAAAGTGAAATTGTACACTTATACATAAATATATTGCAGCTATTGTAGTAATGAAAATTAATTTTTTTAGTATGTGATGCAGATTTGCTGGTAGTATGGTTCCCAACGTTTTGAAGGAACATGGTGCCATAATCTTCTGGGTCACGAAGTCCAAGATGAGGAATTTTTTACTCTGAAGATGAAGGCAGTATGATCCTTCAAAACCCTGGGACCTATACACCCAAAAACACAGCATCATACACCAGAAAAATTTAATCTTCAGTAAAATCATTGTGAGAACCTCAAACCTTACATATCACAAAAATGTTTAGCCCTCTCTTAAGCTAACCATGACTATCCTAAAATGGGAAGTAGAGTATTATATGAATGGCCATAGTTACTGAAGATTTGACTTTAATAATTGGTTGCCATTTTCAGATAGAGACATTTCAGTTTCAGTTTTTAATATTTCTTTACCATGTTTGGGCACAGCGATATCTTTAACTGAAATTTTACAGTAAGTCCCTAAAACCTCAATAGGCATATTATACAAAAGCACATACAGTTGTAGTCACTATGAGTACTTCTGGCATACTTGCTGTCCTGCAGTTTATGCACCTTGATCTGTATATACAGTAATCTGAAACACTCAGTCTCTGATAAGTAACATTATCACGTACTGTAACAGACACCTTTTGTTGATGTCCCAAAAACTTCAGTGCCTCAGATATATTTATCCATTCTGGTCATCAGTATGCTTTTAATAAGGTTGTTAGAAGTATAAAAATGTTTGATAAATTTATGGAATATATAGCTGTTATTACGTTTGCAGCCTGCAGGAATTCTGTAGTTTAGTTCTGATATTATATGCAACAAGCAAATTTTTTCAACTGTTCGTGACAACATACATTAATCTTTATACTTCCAAAGGAAAACAAAAGCCTGCCGTGATGTCTCTATTCCATGTTCACTTGTTTTTGTTCACAGTTTTAATTTTGCTCTAGTTTTGTTTTGTGCAAAAGGTACTAATGACTTACTATAGAATAGACTACTGACAAGAGGAAGGTCCTCTGTGTTGGTATAATGGCAACGAAACCCTGATGACCACCATTGCCACCACCACCACTGCTGCCACCCCCCCCCCCCCCCCACCCCCCACCCCCCCCACACACCCCCCCCCACACACCCCCCCCCCCACACCCCCCCCCACACCCCACACACCACACGCACACGCACACACACTCCACACACCACACGCACACGCAC
>Ga0123355_10019766_pt1 | contig 10732 bp, 12 predicted proteins | sample TergutEmb28metaG_3_FD_89872 | JGI IMG/M metagenome (GOLD analysis project Ga0123355, IMG submission 89872) | Embiratermes neotenicus P1 segment gut microbial communities from Petit-Saut dam, French Guiana - Emb289 P1 | ecosystem: Host-associated > Arthropoda: Insects > Digestive system > Gut ...
TAACTCAACACATAAGTCGCAAGCTCCTGAGGATGGATGTATTAACATCCAAAACATGTTGAGCATTAAGTAAAGAAATAATAAAGCAAGTGACATCAAGTTGGTCTCTCTTTACTCAACTACAATAAACTTATAAGCATTAAAACTTACTGTACATATTTCCTGTAATTTGAATTTGTCCCATTTAAGACACATTTTAGTTCAAAATGCAAATTGAGTAACCCCTTAAAAATGTTAAAATAAAACTTTGCTGTACATAAAACATACAGTAACAATATTACAATATATATTATATACAATAATATAACAATATTACCTCCTGCTTCCACTAGTCATAAGCATTGTTTCATCATCACTGTCATTAAAGTCATCTTCTCCATCATGTCCAGCATCTGAAATACAACACCACCAGGCAATAAGCCACAAAGCTATGGGCAAGATACTGGGTACACATGAAGGATACATGGCAGCAAACCTGGTACAATCTGCAATCCGACTTGGTCAACACAGGTGCACACAGTACGATACAATAACTTCCAGGGAAATAAAATAATGTAACTTAAAGACAAAACCTCAGAAGGTTACCTCTGGCTGTATGATTTGCTGCTTATAAATGCATAATTTGTAAATTATTCTCATCATCAAACTGTGTCAATCGTAAACATCACCACTTTTTCAGAGGAACTTGCGGCCATACTTTAAAACCCTCTGGTCTCATAAAGCTGATTTGTTATTCAACAAACATTTTTCACCAGATACAAAATCATGTCACTTTTTCCTACATGGACATCTCTCCACAATAAAGTGTTCTGTGCTAATCCTTGCATAGTTTATTATTTGAAAATGGAGACACGCCACGAGATGTTATCAGAGTCCACAGAAACTCTGCAAACTGAGCTACAAAATTTCATCGAGTTAGACAGATGACCTCACACAAATGAGAACACATAAGAAATATTTCATGTTCAGGAATCTTTTCCACTTGTACAGTAATTTTAAATGCAAAATATTAAGGCCTCTAGAGCCTGTTTTACTGTTCTAACTAAACTAAATGTTTCACTGAACAAGACACTGACATGGATAATTGTACTGTTACTACTAATGAGAGTATTACATTACTAAAAACAAAATGAAACTAAACTGGTTATTGTAAAATGATAATAATATTATTCTTACAATAAAACCAACGAGATGCAATAATATCCCAAATTTATTTTTAGAATAGGACTCTACATGTTTCAGGCAGTTTCTCTGTCCATCATCAGGAGTTAGCACTGTACACACAGCAACAGGTGTATGTCATACAGACTCCTGATGATGGACAGAGAAACTGTCCAAAACATGTAGAGTCCTATTCCAAAAATAAAGTTGAGATATTAGTGCATCTCATTGGTTTTATTATAAGACTATATCATGATGCACAGTCCTTTGAATGTCAAAATGATAATAATCATCATATTTCCAAAGATTATAAAACAGGTTATTTAAATGTTTAGGCCATACAAAGAAATTGTTATGCTTGCTTGTGCTCTCAATTTAAAAAGTGAAAGTGAGACAACTACATTTTCTCCAGTGAAAAGAATGGTTAATGTCACATTTCCAACTAATATATGTGTACTATACATTCCACACCCTACTCTACCAGGATTTGACATACACAACCATAATTATGTTGCTCACAGCTGTTATTTCACATACTTACATCTCAGTTTACATAATTCATGACTGTGACATTCTTTTAGTGAGTTGTTTTATGATGCTGTCATTGTCTCAGACTATACAGCATCAGTGGTGGGGCAATTACAGAATGATCAATTAAAAATAACTTGGAATGCAACAAGGCTTAATTGGGGGAACTAGTCTGACATTTGCCTGGTGAGAGTGCAGAAAACTATAAAAAAAATTCAAACAGTACCCTAACAACAATTCCACATCACAGATGTTGTTCTGTATCATGAACTGTTTTTTTTAGAAAATCAGTAAGTCCTTTTGTAATGTGTGACATCTTGTTGTGTTATTTGGTAACTCAATACACAAAGCTGGTAACAGTCTAAACACAACTAATAGAATGATGTCTTTTGGCCTAGGGTACACCATCCTCAGGTTCACAAACAGGTTTTAAAAAATCACTGAGGTAAAATGTACAAATACTATTCGTACGTTTTACCTCATGACCTCCTGATGCATTACTCTCATGCACTCTGTGTAAACAACATAAAACATAGAATAAACAACTGACAGTATCCACCTACATAAAATTAAATGAAATAACAGTAACTTTATATAGCAGAGTCCTTCTTGAGAAGCTAGTAGTTTCTCAGCTAATGAAGGAATTTGCCATGCTGTAAAGAACCCAAAGTTCATTACTGTGTTCAAAATGCCTGCCATTGGTCCCTGTCCTCAGCCAGATGAATCTTGTCATATTTTATCTGTTTAATATCCAGTTTAATGTCCTCCTATCTAAGCTGAGATCCTCCCAGTGGTATGTTTCCATCAGGTTTCCCCACCAAAACCCTGTATGATGGTTGTTCTCCCCCACATGTGCTATGTAATAAATAAAATGTAAAATTACTTTTCACACCTATTATAAAATTCCAGTCTTCATACACATATAGAAACATTATTCTAATGCTTTTAGTTCATTTTCAGTACTAATTATAAAGGTTATGCAGATTCTTACTGAGGAATATCACAATGGTGATGAAATGTAACCTGTCCAGCATTTGAACGTAGCAGTCACAGCCATTTGAAGTTCAGTTTGACTGATTTTTGGCCAGATATCTCCCATATGATACAGAAAAGTAGACACAATGTTTGAAATAAGTAAAAAGTTGCAAGATGCATGTAAGGCAAGTTAATCTTTGGTTTCAGAGGATCACAATGGGACCTGAGAAGAATATTTTCATTCAACTGAATCAAAATATGAGTACAAAATTATGTTCAACTGGTATGTGACTCTCCGTCACTGTGTAATCAGTTTATGACCCAGTGATGCACCATCATTACCCAAAGGAATGAGCTCTGCAACTGCATGGCTGTCGAAATACCAAAACTTGCAAAAATTGCAAAACACACAACACAAGATAATCTGTAAGTCAATTAAAATTTACAACCCTTCTTCTGCCATTTTTATCAATTATGAGATATCAGACAGCTAAAACTGACATGTAAATCATTACACCATAATGACAGCCATTTCAATTCTTCTCTTATTCAAGGTTCCCTTACCCCTTTGGCACTGGAATTAAATGCCTCGTATGTTGCACAGAAAAACAGAATTCCTATACAGCTGGCATAATAAAGGCCACCATAGGCTGTCAGATATACTGTCGTTCAGCATTCTGAGCGTTACACTGTGTGATGGGCATGTTAACTACCAAAAGGTTAAAAAAGTCCTTGGTAATAAGTGTGAGACATACAGTCGAGATCAGAACTGGGAATCAGCTATTCACAAAGCACATTCAAAACATAAAATATTTTTTCCTTGAAAAAAATTAAAAAATTCTCAACTGACAACCTATCACAAACTTTATGAGTGCAAACAATGGAATAATGCCTCAAAATCTCCTAGCAAGTTAGTAACCAGACAACAGTGGAAAAAATCACATCTAGATGATAAATGACTGAGAAGAATGACATCAAATCAGATATGTTGGCACAGGGGGGATGCCTTCAGCATATTAAAAAACACACCTTAATCTACTTGGAATGTTTCCAATTTTGAAATCGTGGCAAAAACTCTGCCTACCACTGGACCTGTTGGCTGGATCCTGTGTGCTGGGAGACATGTCATGACTTGTTCCTGGCACTGCATCATCTCTCTGCATTACATCCTGAAGTTTTGAAGGCTGACTAGGCACAGTTTCTCTGACACCCATTTCTATAAGAAGCATAAAGAACTTGTTTCAGAACCACATTTCAGTTCAAAACAAGTGTGGACACTTTAAAAAACAGCACGTGCGCACACGTATGCATACGAGGTATGATCAACAAAAGACTGAATTGAGTGCGCAGTGCCTAAACCAGTGAACGGAACTTACTGCGGCTACTGGCGCTGAGTGGCGGCAACCGTTGGTAACACAATGCTTCTTGCCACATCACTCTATCACTGCCCATAAGCGAGCCACAGCCACTGAAGTAAACAAGTGCAGTGACCGGCTTGTGATTTCTTAGGCAGTGAAAATGAAGGACTTGAAAGAACAACGTGTGTATGTGTGTGAAATTTTGCTTTAAACTTGGGAAAACTGCTACTGAAACGTGGAAAATGCTTCAACAAGCCTTTAGAGATGAATGTATGTGCCGAATCCAGTGTTTTGAGTGGTACAGTCATTTCAAAACAGGAAGAACGTCAATTGATGAAGATCCCCGAAGTGGACGACCTTCCCCGTCAACAGATGATGTTCACATCGATGCAGTTCGTGATTTGATTCTCAAAAATCGCCGTTTGACTATCAGAGAGATTGCTGAAGATGTAGGCATCAGCTATGGATCATGCCAAGCAATTCTGACAGAAAAACTCAACATGTATCACATTGCTGCAAAATTTGTGCCCCATGTGTTGACCGAGGACCAGAAAGCAAACTGTGTTAACATCAGTCAAGAACTGCTTGACCATGTCAGTGTCGATGAAAACTTCTTGAAAACCATTGTAACAGGTGACGAAACCTGGGTTTATGGCTATGACGTTGAAACCAAGGTTCAGTCATCACAATGGGTGGAGCAAGGATTGCCCCGACTGAAGAAAGCACGAATGAGTTGATCCAACACGAAGGTGATGTTGGTGGGTTTCTTTGACTGGCAAGGTGTAATCCACCACAAATTCATTCCACATGGTCAGACAGTAAACAAGGAGTTTTACGTAGCAGTTCTGACGCATCTGAGGGAAGCCGTATACCGGAAGAGGCCTCAGTTGTGGATAAACCAGTGTTGCACCACGACAATGCACAAGCTCATTCATCGTTCCTTGTGCGCAATTTGCTGGTGAAAAACAAAATGGCCGTTGTACCCCAGCCACCCTGCTCTCCAGATATGGCTCCAGTGGACTTTTTCCTGTTTCCTAAGCTGAAGTCTAACTTGAAAGGACGCCGTTTCGACACATCTGACAAGATCCAGAAAAATTCAACGAAGGAGTTGTTCGCCATTCCAAAAGAAGGGTTCCAGAAAGCGTTCCAAAGTTGGCAGAAACGTTGGGAGCGGTGTGTTGCTAGCGAAGGATACTACTTTGAAGGCGACAAACTTGAATAAGTTGTATCTATCAACATACAGCTTTTATAACAACAGTCCGGTCTTTTATTGATCATACCTCGTATATGCACATATATATGTGTATGAGGTTTTTGTGGCAATGAAAATTATACTGTGGGCTTCTGGGTTATAACACCATATAGTCCGACTAGTGGTCAGCAATACTTTGGAGAACCTGCAGGCTCAAGCCTCAGAGATGAAGCCTGTTTTTTAATGATGATACACAGCACAAAATCATAATCACCATATGGAAATGAACATTTGGTTATGTTTGGCACAAAACATTTTCCTCACATCCACTGCTGGTGACAGATTGCCCAAATATACCTCATATACTTTGTTTCAAAAGTATGTATTTTGGATCTATCTGACAGTACATGAAAATAGATAAAAGCATGTATTATACATTTGCTGCAAATAAGGGTCAAACAAGATGGATTTCATTCTGAAATAATGGATAAATTTTTAAAACACATGACACTCTAACTACAGTACATACTTTGAGATAACCAAACAATCAAGAGAAAATGTGGTATGAAATCTACCCCTCCAGGAACAAGATCAGTGGGAAATTACATTCAACTTATTATCTATAATTCATTCAGACTCTGCTAACAGTGCAGAATGTTACAGTGGTAAAATACAACATTTGTCTTTAAAATGTGCCTGCTATGGTAATTGGACAAATTACAGGCTATCATTAGGTCTTTGTGGCTTTCATCACTACCTGCAAAACAGCCTCAAAATCAAATTCACAACTACCTCCTTTCAAATCCTTATAAACTTGCCACATTCATGTCAACAGCCACTACATAATGTCTACAGTTCAAACCAATTATCAGGCAGCATTGCACTACATACTTCAAACATTACTCCGTTTTGGTCTTCACTATTACCTGGTGATGAGTTTCTACTGCTGTTTTCACACAATTCACGGCTCACCTCATCCCCCAAACCAAGAGATATTTTGGCACCAGTTGAACTCTTGTCTGAATATACAAGGCTGACAGCTGGCTCACTCCCATGCCTGAAATTCATGCTGATTACACATATGATAATAAAATTCCTCTGCAACCACAACAGGGCTCCCCAAAAATAAAAGCAATATCTACTAACCACTTAACAAAATTCACTGACACAAATATTTTGGAGGAATTTAAAAATCACATTATCAGATAACAAAAGTAATACGTTATTTAATTTTCTTTTCTGCACATTACGTAAGTCAATACATCATTTGTTTACTGAACTGTTAGTGTTAATACATTCGAACTGAGAGTAAAAATGTACTTGCCATCTGTCTTTACTTTCCCACGGCCACAGGGTGAGTATTTCTGGATTCATGCAAAATTAACTTAATCAAATCCTTTTACACGTCGGATTTAGGCTTTTAACTTCTCACACTCTCTCACTTTCACATAAAAGTAATTCATGTACATGTTGCAGAAGCAACATAAATACTTCTTAGTACATACCCAAACTAGTCAATAAGTTCACACTTTTCTGCCAAGTTATTAGGTTGAAACAGAAGGGAAGAAAGGCACTGAATATAACACTTTTCAAAACTCAAGTCATATCTTTCCAACATCCTATTTATTTCTTCTCCAAAGCATACAGACTGACTCTGGGGCCCACCCAGCCTCATATTCAATGGGTACTAGTGGCACTTTGCTTGGGGGTAAAGCAGGCAGTGCATGAAGCTGACTTCTCATGCCCATCTACTGCTAAGGTTAGGAGTGAGTTGAACTACACCGACACTCTGCCAAATACTGTCATTGCACGCATGGGGACTTTGCCTTGGTTTATTGAGTTCAAAATTTATAAAACACACAGCAGACAAACAACGCTCATACAAATGCATACTGTACACATGGCACAGGAGAACTCCAGACATTTTATTCAACAATAGCAACAGCCAGAGTCACATATGATGGACAAATATCAATCTCAAGTGGAAGGTTTGATGTGACAGCCAGCAAATTTACATTCATACCTAACTGCACAAACTTACTCCCAATGATTGCATAAGCAATCTAGGCTATGATATTCAATAGTATTTGAGTTTGAGCCCTTCTGGGCCCGATGCACCTAGGCCTTAAGACTGGCCCTCTGTGCCCCAGGCTATGATAACTGAGCACTATTAACTAAATGGAGGTGTCAACAGCTCAACTCTCTCATTACTTTACTTCCAACAACCCTCAAACATGAGCCTGGGTGTGCTGCAGATATGCCCCTTGCCAGAAACTGATTCTTGGTCTTCCCAGCCATAGCTACTTACTTTACTGATAGTCATTCTGAGGTTATACAAGTAACTTTTATCATTCCTGCCCTGAACACAGCATTAATCTCTTCTGCTCCAAAGCAGGGTATAGGATTCATGAACTACAGGACCATAAATTTGTATATATTATGTAGCACCAAATGGAAGAAACAAGACAAAATGGATGAGAAAAGACCTGGCATATAGCCTTAAATACTCGTGTTCATATCATAGCAGTATTTTTAAATATACAATAAAATACTTCACACAAAACCTGGAAGTTTAAGATTTCCCACAACATTAATTTCAAGCTCTTACCTCCAAAAATGCATTACTGTTGTATTTTCAATTAGAGCAATGAGCAGAAGAACACACAGAATGAACTATAAGGTATGTCAAAATTACCTTTCAATAAATCCCTCCCTCATGGTAGACAACTGATCCTGTAAGTTACTGATATTGTGATGAACAAGGTCAGAATCTTGCAACAATGCTGGGGAAGCTCTGCTGGCATTGGAACTCTCACTGTGGACATCTTGACTAGGAACACTTTGTCCAGGTACCATAGTTTCACTATCAGCCTCACATCTCTCACTTGCACCTAATGTACCACCAGATATAGGTTGTTCAGAGGAACATAGGTTTAACTGTGGAACTTGGGAAAGATCAAGAGCATTAGTACTTTCAGTTACAGTGCTGGATATGTAAGGTATACTTGGATTACTACTGGAATATGAAACAGATGATGTGTTACTACTGGATGGAACAGGGTTGTTAATGGAGCTGACTGCTTCAGAGATGGGAGAATGGACAGATAACCCAGGATGTTGTGGTGCAGATGCTGAGCTGGATGAGAAAGGTTGAGATGTGGAAGCAGTCTCATCTGACACAAGCTGATAAGGAGCTGTGTTAGGTGAAGGCTCTGTTGAAGGTGAGGCAACTGTTTCAGCTTCAGCTGCATTATTCTCATCCCCCTCTAGAGAGTCTTCACCACCCCCACTGAGAGCTGCCCGGGTTGCAGGATCATTCAGCATCCGTGAAAGAACATCTGTCATGCGCTGCATTAAAGTAGCATGCAGAGTAGGCCGGGCTTGTGCAATTTCTAGAATGGACAACCAGACAATTAAAATTTAATATAACATAGGTAACTTTACTACAATGCATTTGGACAGGCCAGCTGGTCTGCAAACTGTAAAACACATGTGAATAGTAAGGCAGAGATGTATCCATAATTAACTTACAGGCCATTAGTTTTCCGAATTTCATAGCAGGTGTTGCTTCAATTAGAGTGTTCTGCCTTATTAAACTGTGTAAGGTAATATGTTGCTTCCAAAGTTTTGGAGAAATGTGCTGCTTCTTCTGAGTCACTGAATTAGGTGTAGGTGGTTGCTGAAGTGGCTTGGAAAAAATGTGCCCAGAAAAGTTGCAAGATTGTAGCAAAATAAAGCTACAGTAAGGGACGAAAGGGCAGATCTTGGGCTAAGCGAATGGGAACTGCAAATTCAAAGTGAGATAAATGGCATAACATAAGGCCCTTCCAATCACTTCCACCTCTACCTAAACACAACTCAGTCACCTTGAAGATGGAGGCAGCATATTCCTACAAAATGCTGAAACAAAGTTATTACCATGATTTCAGGCTGCTGCCATGATGTAGGTGAGAAGTGCACTCTTCTGGGTTATTACACAGTGAGTAGTGGTAATTTCTACCGTTTTGGGACAACCCGAAACATCGGAAAGAAATTACCACTACTCACTGTGTAATAACCCAGAAGAGAGCAGTTCTCAAAGTTAGTACCCTGTGTGGTGTAATTTCAGTGAGTATTGCCATTTGAATCAACAAAATATTTAATTTAGATAAGAATGCTGTCTGTGTTCATTTAGCTATTCACTAATCAGTGATCCTCCTAGGAAGCAAAGATATGTTATGCTGGTGAATACATAATGCTTTGTAATTAATCAGCACGTGCACAGCACACAACTGCGACAAGTTCACAGTTACACAGCTGTTTAAGATATGCCCTGCTATGTTAAAGAAATTTTTATTCAAAACACTGATGACAGTACACATACAGTATATGAACATATCTATTACATTATAAATGCGTACTTTGAGTCTTGGTTCTTCCTCATGAAATGTGTTTTACAGTATCCTACACATTTGCATCAAACCATCATTTCTTTCACAGGCTGTCACTTATGTAGCATGAGTTAGATACTGAAAGAGAAAGAGAGTTTAACTGTTTTGAAAAACATATTAGTTTGTACCTCCTCGACGACCACCTTCTCTCTCTGGGCGAGCATCAGGTCCAGTGTCTGACCAGTCCCCTCTCAGTCTCAGTCTCCGAACAGGTGTAGAGGGTCCCTGAGTTCCTTTCTTTTCAAGTTCTTGCTGTACAGCAGCAGCAGCAGCAGCAGGAGAGTTAGATTTAAGAGGAATGCTGCCATGGTCCTAATATCAACAGACAATCACAAAATCCTTCCATAAGATCAGCCAGCAAATGTGCTGTACCGGTAAAGTGTTCTGAATCACCAGGTTTTCAAGAGGCAAGAAACTGACAGTGGAACAAGCATAAGCCTTACTTTAAAAAGTCTGGTAATACACCTTCTTATACTTCCAATATGGACAATACACTGATGTATGTTCTTTATTTGCAGACACTTATAACACAGTAGCTAATATTTCCAGAGTGAAATGGTTACTTAAAAAGAGTGACTATCACATGAATAAATTTGGTATGATGAACTTGAATGGAAGCATTGTTACTAGCATAAGAATTCACAGAACTGCAAAAGTAATTGAAAAAGCATGTACACAGAAATAAAACAATAAAACCTACTATTATATCCATTGAAAACAACTTATAAGTTGTGTTTGATAAATATAATAGTTTTATTGTTTTAATGTTGACAACATAACAGGATGAATCACTTTTCAAGACTGTTGTATAGAAACTGAATACAATTTACAATTGGTAAGAAATTATAATACATGTCCAACCTGTTTTGAACAATAACTTACAACTCATCTAAACAAGGGACAGAAACAATAATAGCCCATATGTTATCAAGTGGGCCAGCAATACAAGATACCAAGCCCAGAATTTTAACCTTTTGGCACCGGAATTATTTTTTTAATTTTAGCACACCCTGTATATAAAATGTGAATAAAACAGGAACCAAATAAGTTAGAATTATGAAACAAACTGCATTTTGAAGAGAAAAAAA
>Ga0123355_10019767_pt1 | contig 10732 bp, 7 predicted proteins | sample TergutEmb28metaG_3_FD_89872 | JGI IMG/M metagenome (GOLD analysis project Ga0123355, IMG submission 89872) | Embiratermes neotenicus P1 segment gut microbial communities from Petit-Saut dam, French Guiana - Emb289 P1 | ecosystem: Host-associated > Arthropoda: Insects > Digestive system > Gut ...
GCCCTATAATCATCGCGATAATAAGGCTTACGTACATATCAACAGTCATGCGCTTTGTACGTATGTAACGCATAGCAAACCCAGCCACCATGCCATATACAGAAAGCTCCACCATCATCCTATAAACGGTAAGCCCCGGGGCGGGCATTCCTGTTGTCATACTGCTTAAAAGCGGTGTAATAAGCCCTGCAATAAAACCGTAAAATGGGCCAACAATAAGCCCTGCCAGTAAAATCGGGATATGCATGGGCAAAAGCGTACGCGCCGCAACACCTGCGGGAATCATATGAAAAACCACTGGCAAAACAATCCCCGCCGCAATTAGCATAGCCGTGATGATAGAACGTTTGATACTTGTCACCGAACCAACCTCCAAACAAAAGCGGCTTTTCCGTCACTACCGATGAAACAGTGAATCAATTTTTGGCACAAAAAAAATACCAAAAAAGATTTGCCCGTGGCAAATACCTTCATGGTATCATCATGCCGCTTCATGCGGCCAATTAAGAATAATCTAACATAGACAACCGCAAAAGTAAAGGTTTTTGATGCTATGCCTCGCCTGCGCTATGCTTACGCAGTTTATCCACAGCATCGCTAATATACTCATGCATAGTGGCGGCGGTCACTCCTGCCACGGTAACGCTACATTTATCAATGGGAATTAGAATTTTATGTGCACGGCTTAGGGAAATGGCTTCTGCCATTTTTGGGCTTACCTCGCCATGCATAGAATTGGCAAAGGCAATGCCCATTACCCCCATTATATAGTCGACATTGGTAGCGTTATATATAACAGCGTTTTCGCCCGTTGCACCGTTATCTGCCCCGGCCTTTAGCATAGCTGTAGTAGCTATGGCGTTTGTACCTACCGCCATCACTTCTACACCTGCAAGTCCAGTCTTAATTTTTTCTATGATAGCTTTACCGATACCGCCACCCATGCCGTCTATGATTAATACCTTCAATTTTCACCAATCCTTACTTATTTCTCTGTGTATAAGATTTGCTACATTTTTCGAACAATTATACCATTGGTTGCGGCAACCCTACAACTGTGCTAAAATACCCTGGTTAGGAGAGTTGAATATGTTTATTTTAGGCTTTTATGGCTCAGCCAATGGGCTTTGCTCCGTTCAAATGGATAACGGCGAGACGTTGTGCGGAGCTTAATCAGGAAGGATTTTAGTCTTTCCAAGGTTTGTCGGTAATAAGGTGACAGTGGTATAGTTATTACTATGCTTATTTTGCATTGCCTTTTACCGGCTCAAAGTTGATTAAGATACGGGCTGTAGGCGTTTCGTCTACAGCCTTTTTGTTTGTGTCGGGGTAGCCCGAATGTCAAGCGGAAGGCAAATGCCTTTCGCTATTTTTATTTTACTGGAGGATATTGTGAAAGTTGGCGAAGCCAATTTCACTGCCAGCGTTGTGCTGAAGCCTCGGAATGGAGATTATTATGGGACTGATTAATTTTATAGACATAAAAAAAGCATTTAGCAACCAAGAAGTTTTAAAAGGCGTTTCATTCACCATAGAAAAGGGCGAGCGTGTAGCACTGGTAGGCCCAAACGGAGCAGGCAAAACCACACTTTTACGCATTGCCCAAGGGCTGGAAACAGCAGATACAGGAATGACATCGTTTGCACGTGGGGTCATACCCGGGGTACTAACCCAAGATTTATCACAGCTAGATGGCGAGTCAACGGCACTTGAATGGCGCGAAATAGTGGAAATAGAGCGCAAGCTACGTACACTGGAAAGCCAAATTTCCACAGCCACCGCCGATGAAATAGGCGCACTAATGAAAGAATATGACCGCCTAACAGCCCGCTACGAAGCTATCGACGGTTACACAGTGGAGGTGCGCTTAAAAAACATGCTACTGGGGCTAGGGTTAAAAGAAGAAACGCTATTTACCCCCTTAAACCTTTTATCCAGCGGCGAAAAGATGCGTGCGGCCCTGGCACGGGTATTGCTAAAGCAGCCAGACGTGCTACTGCTAGACGAACCCACTAACCACCTAGATATTAGCGCATTAGAATGGCTGGAAGATTTTCTAATGCGTTTCGAAGGCGGCGTACTATTTATCTCCCATGACCGATATTTCTTAAACCGTGTGTCCACCCGCGTTGTGGAGCTGTCGGGTGGCACTATTTTAGAGCACAAGGGCAGTTATGCGACCTTTATGGCACAAAAAGAAATTCGCAGGCAACATGCCATAGACGAAACCGCCAGGCTACGCCAAGAAATAAAAACCAAGAAAAATCATATAACAATGGCCTACAATTTCCGCCGCCATACAGCACTGCATATGTATGAAAAACAACTGGCCCGCCTAGAGCAGGAGAAGAAAGACATAGCCGCCGAGAAAACAGCAGGGCATTTGGGCTATGGCAGAAGCGCATCTTTGAACCTGGGCTATGATATGCAACAAAGCAAGCGCATAGCCGAAGCAATAGGCGCAACAAAGAAATTTGAAGATAGAGTGCTGTTCGAAAATATAGATTTCCTAATAAGCGGAGGCGATAGAATTGGCATAATAGGCGCAAATGGCTGTGGCAAAACCACCTTACTAAAGATGCTTTTAGGGCTTGACCATGATTTCACCGGCCAGTGTAACATAGGCCGCTGGGTGAAATATGTATTTATAGACCAAAACGCTTCTTTTGATGACGAAAACCGCACACCGCTACAAGAAATCCACGCCTGTCACGAGTTAAACGAACGCGCCGCCCGTGACGCATTAGCCACCGTGGGCCTATATAAGGACGAATACCGCAAGCCCATTTCTGTACTATCAGGGGGCGAGCGTGTGCGCCTAAAACTGGGCCTGGCAATGCTAGATAAGCCTCAATGCCTAATATTAGACGAGCCAACCAACCACCTAGACCTGCCTGCACGTGAAGCAGTTGAGGAGGCACTCGCTCAGTTTCCGGGTAGTGTTATTGCGGTATCTCATGACCGTTCGCTCCTTAACTCATGCGTAAACAAGCTATTCATAATGGAAAACAAGCAGTTGACGGTTTTTCTAGGCAATTGGGATGATTATCAAAAATCAAAAAACACCCCACAAAAAACCATACACGAGAAAGCCAAAACACAAAAAAAGGCCATCAAGCCCGCAAAGGATACCCCTTGCCATAATACAAAAACATTGGAAACCCTGGAAGCTGAAATATTGGCATTAGAGAGTTCGAAGGCAGAGCTTGCAAAAATCTTCGAGCCAGGCGAAAAGCGACCAGAGTTGTCAGATTATGAGGAATATGGGATTATTGACAAAAAGCTGTCGGAGTTATATGAGAAATGGGAGGCATTAATAACATGAAGTTTGCACAGAAAAACGCCGTGATAATACTTACTACAATTGTTATTATACGCGTATGGAAATCAATCTATATACGATAACATCATATATGAATAAGTAGTCACTCCCTCGCATAAAAATATTGTACCGATACAATTTTGCGTTATCGGTACAATATATTATGAAGGGAGTTTTTTATGAACTACCAAGACCTTTACCGCGACATAGCAGAGCGCACCCGCGGAGACATCTACATAGGCGTAGTAGGCCCAGTACGCACCGGCAAATCCACATTTATAAAGCGCTTCATGGATTTACTGGTAATCCCAAACATAGACAACACCTACAGCAAAGAACGCGCCAAAGACGAACTACCCCAAAGTGCCGCAGGCCGCACAATCATGACCACAGAGCCGAAATTCGTACCCAACGAGGCCGTAGAAATACGCCTAGACGATGCCCTAAGCTTCAAAGTACGCATGATAGACTGCGTGGGCTACCTAGTTCCCGGCGCAAACGGCCACCTAGACGGCGAGCTTCCCCGTATGGTCTCAACCCCCTGGGCCGATGATAAAATCCCATTTTCGGAAGCGGCGGAAATGGGTACCCGCAAAGTCATAAACGACCATTCCACCATAGGCATAGTAGTAACCACTGACGGTAGCATTGCCGAAATCCCACGCGAAGACTATATCGAAGCCGAAGAAAGAGTAATCCGTGAGCTAAAGCAAATTAATAAGCCCTTCGTAATTCTGCTAAACACCCAACAACCCTTTTCACCAGAGGCCGAACATTTGCGTGAGCAACTGGCAGAAAAATACGGCGCACCGGTAATGGCAGTAAACTGCGCCCAGCTAAAGCTGGAAGATATTAACGCCGTAATAGAAAGGGTACTGTACGAGTTCCCAGTCCAGGAAATAAGAATTAACTATCCAAGATGGATAGAAACCCTGCCAATAGAGCATTGGCTAAAACAAAGCTATATCTCTGCCGTTAAAGACATGGTAAAAGGCATAGGCAAGCTAAGAGAAATACGCGACTGCATTGGGCTACTTGATAATAACGAGCACATAAAAAAAGCTTTCCTAGACAGGATAGCCCTAGGCGAGGGCACGGTCTACATCGAGGTCACGGTTGAAGAATCCCTATTCTACCGCATACTAAGTGAAACCACCGGCATGGATATCGCAGGCGAATACCAGCTAATTGCTACCATAAAAGTACTGGCAGAAGCTAAGCGCGAATATGACAAACTAAAATTCGCGCTGGAAGAAGTGCGGAGTAAGGGCTACGGCATAGTTACCCCCGCCACAGACGAAATGAAACTAGAGCCGCCGGTACTGGTAAAGCATGGTGCAAAATACGGGGTGAAAATCAAGGCCAGCGCACCCAGCATCCACCTAATTCGTGCAGACATCGAAACAGAAATAAGCCCGCTGGTTGGAAATGAGAAGCAGAGTGAGGACTTGATATCCTACATCAACCAAGAAATGGCCGAAGACCCAACCCGCATATGGGAGCTTAATATGTTTGGTAAATCCATGCATGAGATGGTACGCGACGGGCTACAGAATAAGCTGTTCCGCATGCCAGAGTCTGCCCAGATGAAGTTCCAGGAGACCTTGCAAAAAATAATAAACGAAGGCTCCGGTGGGTTAATTTGTATCATCTTGTAATTAACTCTTGCATTTGTCCAAAACATATGATAATATAGCCACCGATGGGAGGATTCCCGAGTTGGCCAAAGGGATCAGACTGTAAATCTGACAGCATCGCTTTCGAAGGTTCAAATCCTTCTCCTCCCACTTTGGCACAAAAGCGACTTTCGAGTCGCTTTTTTTATTTCCGTTCTTTCCAGGAAAACATGAGTCAATTTTATGAGTCCATTTTTTGTAAAGAAAGGGGCTGTCCTGTAAATAGACATCAGACCAGTTTCCAGCCCATAAAAAAAGAGCCGTCCTTTTGCCGGACGGCCCACTGGCAGGCATTTACATTTTATTACGGATAGTTCGCCTCAATGTTGTTACTCATAGCTATTACACCTTTGATTGTGTGCACTACGAAGTTGACTTCATTTTCATCCAAGCAGGTTAGTAAGCTTTGGACTTTCTTACGGGCCGATTGAGGGCCGCTTTCATCATCCTCTTTTACCGTTAACCCGCCTGCCTTGGGGCTTGCAAATAAAAAATCTACGGGAATATCAAATGCCCTTGAAATTTTGGATAATGTAACGGCAGTAGCGCCTCGCTCACCTCTTTCTATAAGGCCCATGTGTGATGTAGTGAGCTCCATCATTTCCGCCAGCTCCTCGCGGGTTAGTTTCCGAGCTTCTCTTTCGAGGCGGATGTTCTTTCCGATAACCTCGTCCAGGTGTGCTTTTACCACTGGTTTAACCATAATTTAGTCGTCCCCGTTTCACATATTGGAGTAATTGAATCATTTAAAACTGTATCAGCTAACAACATATCGGCACAGCCACCGACAGAACCCACCCCTAGAAACTGCAAGAATCGCAACCTAACATTGTCATATTTCCTATATAGTGCTATAATTTTAGTAAAATATTAGACGCTATCTAAAAGCGGCGAAGCCGATTTTAACGATAGATGTCAAATGAGCTTCCTAAGTCTCTTTAGAAAAGGTGTTGTGCCATGCCTACAAAGTCAGACCGTAATGCTTCATCTACAAAACCACGCACACGTAGCGGGGCACCCCGCCGAAAAGCACCAAAGATGGATGCAAAGCCAACTGAAACCGCCCTGCATAGGGAGGTTAAGTGCCTAATCATGATTGCTGTAGGCATATTGCTTATGGTAATTATTTTTGTACCGGGTGAAGTTGGCGGACGTGTAGGGGGCTGGATTGGGGCTTTATTTTTTGGGCTGTTTGGCTTTGGAGCCTTTGTGGTGCCTGTTGTTCTTATTGCTGTGGCTGTGGGTACACTTATTTCGCGCCGCTTGCATCCGCCTATTATCATGTCTGTTGTGCTTATGACTCTTATTCTTGTCTTGTTACATATTATTAATACATCCTTCGATGATTTATATGGATATGGGTTCTTTGCGCGTTTGGGGCATGCTTATTTATATGGCGGGCCTTTTTCCGGTGGGTTTTATGGTGCTTTGTTTGGGGATATTCTTTTCCGGCTACTTGGGAACGTGTTGTCTATTCTGGCGCTTTCTGCCGCGATTCTTATTTTGGCGGTGTTGCTTACCGGGCGGTCTTTTGTTTATTGGGTTGCCAAGGGTGCCAATGCAGTGGGGGATGTGGCCAGCCGGGCGAAAGACCATTACACCCGCTTGCCGGAAGATATCGAATATGACGAAGATGATGATTACATTGTTGAAGATGAAAGAGACGAGCCGCCGCCGGTTTTGGTGCGCCGTAGCAGAAGTGAATCGCTTGATGCAATTAAGGCATCTATGCCGGATTTAAGGCCCAGAGGGCCATCTATATACGATGTAAGTGATGATGATGGTACAGTAGATTTACCGCAGGTTAGGTTGTTTCAAGAGGAAATGAACGGCACTGAGGTTAACACGGCTGTAGATTTACCAGCAGATACCAGCCATTTATTCGCACGGCGCGGTGTAGACAGGGTGCGTGCAGAAGTGCCGGTTTTCCCTGGTAATGACGCGGAGGTTGAAGCGGATGGGGAGTTGTATATGGCTTTAGCCGATGCGCCTGTGGTAAAGGGCTTGGTAGATGTGCCGGATGCGGATATCCCTACAGAGGAAGCGTACGCATTTGCACCACACCCTGCGGATCCTAAGATTGTGTCCTTCCCGGCGGCGGCTATGCCAGTGCCTGTTGCGGTACCTCCTGTGGTGCGCGGGCGGCAACCGCAAGGCCCGCAGGCTATTCAGTACGGGGATATGCCTAATTATGAAAATTACAAGCTTCCGCCACTGCATATATTAATTGAGCCGCCGATTATAAAATCGATGGCGGAGTCACGTACGCAGATACTAGAAAACTCTCGCATCTTGGAAGAAACCTTGCGTAGCTTCCGCATCGAGGCAAGGGTTGTAGAGGTAAGTGTAGGCCCGACCGTAACACGCTATGATTTGGCCCCCGGCCCGGGCGTTAAGGTTTCTTCTATTTCTAATTTGACCAATGACTTGGCCCTAAGCCTTGCCGCCCAGGGCATTCGTATAGAGGCCCCTATCCCCGGCAAGTCTGCCGTGGGTATCGAGATTCCCAATAAAGAGCCTCAACCTGTGTATTTACGTGAGATTTTGCAGGAAGAACGCTTTGCTAATTTCCCGTCGAAGCTGGCGTTTGCCCTTGGTAAGGATATTGCCGGTGAGCCGGTGGTTACAGACGTTGCCCGTATGCCGCATTTGCTTATTGCAGGGGCTACCGGAAGCGGCAAAAGTGTATGTATTAATACGCTAATCGCAAGCCTTTTGTATAAAGCGCGGCCCGATGAAGTTAAGCTGTTGATGATAGATCCCAAGGTTGTTGAACTTAGTGTTTATAACGGCATACCGCATTTGCTTATTCCTGTAGTTACAGACCCGAAAAAAGCCTCTGGTGCGCTTAGCTGGGCGGTTGGGGAAATGGAAAGCCGTTATAATATGTTTGCCGAGACTGGTTGCCGGGACTTGAAGGGCTTTAATATATCCAGGTCCAAGACCGGTGAGCCAGAGCTTCCACAGATTGTGATAATCATAGACGAGTTGGCGGATTTAATGATGGCCTGCAAGGGCGAAGTTGAGGAATCCATTTGCCGGTTGGCACAGAAGGCACGTGCGGCGGGTATTCACTTGATTGTAGCTACACAGCGGCCTTCGGTTGATGTTATTACAGGGCTTATTAAGGCCAATATCCCGTCCAGGTTGGCGTTTGCCGTAAGTAGCGGCACAGACAGCCGTACGGTGCTTGATATGTACGGTGCAGAGAAATTATTGGGTAAGGGCGATATGCTGTTTTCGCCTATGGGCAATAATAAACCCATGCGTATACAGGGCGGGTTTATTTCTGATAAGGAAGTGGAAAACTTAGTTAGCTTCCTCAAGGCACAGGCACCGGTTGAGTATACCCAGCAGATGATTCAAGAGGTTACCATGCCCGGCAAGGCTGTAATTGAGGGCGATGTGGATGAGTTTTTCCATGACGCAGTTGACTTTTTGCTTTCTAAGGGTAAAGCCTCTACAAGTATGCTACAACGGCAATTTAGGATTGGATATAACCGTGCTTCCAGGCTTATGGATGAGTTGGAACTTCGGGGAATTGTTGGCCCAGAAGATGGCGTTAAACCGCGCAAGGTGACTATTACACGAGATGAATATCAAGAGTTATACAGCGATAATTGATATACATTCGTCCTTATGTTTTTAAAATGGCATATAAAATTGAGGGTAAATTAGATGACCGAGACCATTAAAGAAAATATTCCAAAAAATATAGGAAATGCCTGCACGGATGTGGGCATTTCCTTTTGCGTTCATTTGGTTACGCTTGGATGCGATAAAAATCGCGTTGACAGTGAGATTATGCTTGCTAGGCTTATGGGAACACAGCGTTTCACACCTACCGCCGACCCTGCTATGGCTGATGTCATAATTGTTAATACTTGTGGGTTTATACGTGAGGCTACGCAGGAAAGTATTGACACGGTTTTGGAAATGGCTTCATTTAAGTCTGACCCTAATGCGCCATGCCGTGTGCTTATAATTACCGGTTGCATGTCTGAAAGATACCGCGAGGAAGCCCACACGGCTATCCCCGAGGCCGATGCTATACTGGGCGTTAAGGACACCGATACCATTGTGCAAACCGTACTAGGGTTATTGGGAGATGACTCTCCCCTACCCCAGCAAGATGACCCCGTACTTAATCGCGCATTGTCGCGCACATATTTCCAGGCCGGGCATGTGGCCCATGTTAAAATTTCCGACGGCTGTGATAATGCTTGTACCTACTGCACAATCCCGTCTATTCGCGGGGCGTACACCAGCAAGCCAATGGAGGAAATTATTGCGGAATGCGAGGCGTTGCTTGCATCCGGCGCAAAAGAGTTGGTGCTTGTAGCCCAGGACACCGCCCTTTACGGCAAAGATTTATACAAAAAACCACGCCTGCACGAATTAATGCAGGCCATTGCCAATTTACCCCCCAAGCCCTGGGTGCGCCTAATGTACGCTTATCCCGAGCATATTACCCCGGAAATAATCCAAACCATTGCCGAACTTCCTAATATATGTAAGTATATAGACATGCCCATCCAACACAGCGAGACGGAGGTACTAAGGCGTATGGGCCGCCCTGGTACCCGTGAGGGCCTGTTAGCCTTAATTCAAAACCTACGAGAAAAAATCCCAAGTCTTGCCCTAAGAACCACCATAATGGTAGGCTTCCCAGGCGAAACGGTAGAAGATTTCCGCAACCTATACAACTTCGTAAAAGAAGCCCGGTTCGACAGGCTGGGCGTTTTCCCATACTCCCGCGAAGAAGGCACCCCGGCCGCCATACTGCCCCGGCAAGTAAAAGACGAAGTAAAACACACCCGACGCGACAGACTAATGCGCCTGCAACAAAAAATCCATCAAGAAAAGCAACGCGCAAAAATAGGCCAGACCATAGATGTAATAATAGACGAAGCCCAAGAAAACGGCATATACGTAGGCCGCACACAGCACGATGCCCACGAGGTGGATGCTGTAGTACGCTTTACAATACAATCCCCGCCAGCATTATACCCGGGCGAAATAGTACCGGTAAAAATCCTAGGCGCGGATGAATACGATTTACAGGGGGTGCATGCACAGCCATGAATCTTCCAAACAAGATAACCCTTGCGAGGGTATGCTTAATCCCGATTTACCTATTTGTGTACCTGGCCCAGCCGCTTAGCGAACTTCCCAATATGTGGCTGGCATTAGTTATATTCTCGGTAGCGTCTATAACCGATGCTGTTGACGGGTATATTGCCAGGAAATACAAGCTAATAAGCAATTTTGGTAAGCTAATGGACCCGCTGGCGGATAAATTGCTGGTATCGGCGGCACTTGTGGCGTTCGTGGCAAGCGGTACGCTTTCTGCTTGGGTTGTGGTACTGCTTATTAGCCGGGAATTTTTCGTATCGGGGATACGGCAATTGGCGGCAGAGCAGGGCATTGTTGTGGCCGCATCCGTCAGTGCAAAGTTCAAGACCACTACGCAAATTGTGCTTATAATTTATATACTCTTGCCGATACAAATGTTTAGGTTTGACTGGATGGTGGTTGTGCTTACCGTAATAACCACGGCGGCCAGCTTATATTCAGGAATAGAGTATGCGGTCAAAAACCGGGCGGTTTTTAGGTAATACTAATATTAAAGCAGTTTCGATAACATTCCGGAATAATTTTCGCTGATTCTGCGAACGCTTCAACGCTGAAACAGCGAAAATTATTCTTCAGAGTTCTCGAAACTGCTATAGTA